>Ga0075902_106_pt1 | contig 69858 bp, 78 predicted proteins | sample RifGroA1_FD_68321 | JGI IMG/M metagenome (GOLD analysis project Ga0075902, IMG submission 68321) | Parcubacteria (Adlerbacteria) bacterium GW2011_GWA1_54_10
CGCCGCCCCGCCGACGAAATCCAAAAGCCCGCGCGGATTCCTCCCCAGACCCCTCCTCCGCGCGGACAAAATGCAAAAACAAAAGTCAGCCGAGGTTTTGCCAAGTCCTTCCCCCAGAAAATAGTTTTGGCAAGACCGAGTCCGCATTGAAGCCCCGCCATACTGCCCGAATACTTGGAGGGCAGAACCCCGAAAGAAAAACACTCCTTGCTTTCTTGATTTGGCGGGGGTGAAGTTTCTTTTTAAAAAGGAAAGGGTGTTTTTCTTTCGGGGTTGCCGCCGAGCCCGCGAGGCGGTGGCGGGGCGATTCGTTGAGCGTACGATTCAGGTCAAAGCCACCACGCACTCGGCGCGTGCGCATTGGCTTCAGTTGCTAATTTTTGATAAAGTAGGTTCGAGCGGTATCATAAAAACACTCCAAAATCAAACCCAACGGCTTTTCAAAGGCCGAAATGCGCGCGGCGCTTCGCGCCGCGCGCCTCTCCGGCGGCGAAACCCCTCTTGCTTTGAAACTTGAGTCTCTATTAAAACACGCTCGAACCTATTTTAGCCAGCATCCTGACTGACTTCGCACGCACCGCGTGCATGCCCGTGCGGTACTCTGCGTCACGATTCGATTCCGTGGTCTTTCTCTCGGGCGCGCGAGTACGCCGCGCCCTCGAACCCTCGCCCCGCCGCTTTCCATTCTTCCTTATTTTTCTCGCGGGGAATGCAAAATTGAATGGCGGCGGAGCGGGGGCAAACGCCAAAAATACTCAATTTTTGGCGTAGTTGACAGGAATTATCAGGAATCGTATAATACTGCAAGTTCTTTGAGGACGATCGCCGCAGCAGAAAGCAACCTTCCAAAGGTGATTTTCTGCTGCGGCGCAATCGAATTGCTGCAGCGTAAACCCACCAACCAACCCGAGAGGAGACTTGCCATGACGAAGAGTCATGTCCCGTCTACGAAGCCGGTCACGCGCAAGCAGATCGGCAACTTGCTCGACAAAGTCGGGCAGCGGCTGAGCCGGAACAAGAACCTGATAAGCGCTCCATTCGAGCGTGCGGTCAGGAAGCACTCGCCCAAAATCATCGACGAGTGTGCCGCCATTGTGTTGAAATACCACGACGCGGTCGCCGAAATCGTCCGCGTTGATCGGAAGATCGCGCCCATCTATCCCGACTGGGTCGACAAACCGATGCACTCCGAACTCGAAGCGGTCGGTCCCGCTGAATACGACTTGGGCGACGTGGAGCAGTGGCTCCACGAGAAACAGAAGACTGGTGTCGCGGGCGGTAAGGAGATCTACGAGCACCTAAAGAGTGCCGACGATCTCAAAGACCACCTCAACCTGCGCGATCTGCAGGCCATCCAGAAGCTCGGCATCGTCGTGTTCCGCAAGCACTTTGTGGGCAAAGCGGTGTTCGGCTGGAAGTCGGTCGTGTTGGACCGCCGCGGCTATCTCTTCGTCCCGTTCCTCGTCGAGATCGGTGACGAGGTCAAGCTGGACTGGCGCTGGCTCGGCTACGACTGGAGCGCGAACAATCCTGCGCTCCGTTTCCGCAAGTAGCGCTCGGCATTGGAATCTTGGCACTTGCCCTCGATTCCTTTGCCCTTGGCTCCGCGTCCGCGCGGAGCCATATTTTTTGATATAGTAATTGCGGTAGTAGGTGAATATGCGGGCGGTCACGGCTTCTCGCTACCGAATCCAGTTTTCATATATGTCGGAGTGTTCTCGGTCACGGCTTGGAACAGTGTGCTGTATGCGAACTAAAAAATGAAGATACTTGGTACAGAAGGACGTCGAGCGTTTGATATCTGAATAAAGGAGCCCGCGCCGCTCTCGCTGGTGCATTGAGAGCGGCGCGGGTCTTGCACGCGGACGGGAGGGTGGGCCAAGTGCATACTGATTTGCGCCTCGCCATTCCTTAAAGAATTTTGTATGACGAGGCACCGCTTGTATTTGAATCCCGTCCTTCCTTTTTCCTAAAAGGAAGCCGCCCCTCGCCTTTGCCGCCCATTCCTTTTTTCAAATCCCCCCCCCCGCGAAAAAAATAAGAATGGAGAAGGGGCAAAAGGCGAGGGCGGGACGCGCGGTACTCCGCGCGTGGCGGGGTTCAGAGCATCACCACGCGGTCGAATCGTACGATCCGGTACAAAGCCACCTCGCACGCGGAGCGGGCGAGTCAATCGAGATGCTGGCTAAAATAGGTTCGAGCGTGTTTTAATAGAGACTCAAGAATTAAGAAAGTGTATACTTATATAATATGAAGCTTCTGGACAAAAAATTAATGCAGCGCGTGCAGAAGACCTCTAAGGAACTTGGACTTCCGGAGCAAGAGGTCATCAGTCGTGCCGTTTTTAGCTATCTGGGCAGTATTGAAGATATTGCAGTGCTCTATCGTGAACTTAGAATGTGGGACGCATTATCGGCACGCTCGATGCGAAAGCACAATTTCTGACTAATTTTTATGAAACCCGGCGAAGTGTGGGTGGTCCACATTCCGGAGTTAGGTACGCATGAACAGAGCGGTACTAGACCTGCTGTAATTATCGCTCGTGTGGCAAAAACTATTGCGACCATAGTGCCGTGCACTTCAAATAAGGTAGCACTACGTTTCCCATATACCTATCTTGTAGCACCGACGAAAGGGAATGGATTGGAGAGCCAATCTATAGCACTGGTATTTCATATTCGTGCGCTGGATATTTCCTATTTTGCGAAGAAAATTGGAACACTCGATAAAAAGACATTTGGAGAAATCCGCAAACAAGCGCGTCGTCTCATCGGATAATGGAAAAAGAGGAGATGAAAAAAAGAATAGCGGAGTTGGAAGCCGCGATGCGGGAAGCGGATTTTTGGGCCGACAAAAATCGCGCGCAGGCGCAGATTAGGGAACTGCAGGACTTAAAACTCCGGCTCGAGAGCGGGAGCGCGTGGGAGAAGGGAGGCGCGATATTGTCGCTTGTCGCGGGCGCGGGAGGAGACGATGCGGAAGATTTTGCGGCGATGCTTCTTGATATGTACCGCAAGTATATGGAATCGCGCGGATGGAGGATGCGCGTACTGCACGAAAACAAGAACGACCGCGGCGGCTACCGCAATTTTGCGATGGAGATCGGCGACGGGGGCGCGTACGGTACCCTTAAAAACGAATATGGCGTTCACAGGCTCGTGCGGATATCCCCGTTTTCCGCGACGCAGAAGCGACATACCTCTTTTGTATTGGTGGAAGTGCTTCCCATTCTGGAAAAGGTCGCCAATGTCGAAATCGCCGAAAGCGACCTTGAAATTTCAATGGCGCGTTCGGGCGGCCCCGGCGGGCAGAACGTAAACAAGCGCGAAACGGCGGTGCGCATAGTGCACAGTCCGACCGGAATTTCGGCGCACGTCGACGGCGAGCGTACCCAGGGAGCGAACAAAGAAAAAGCGCTTGCCATAATCAAGGCCAAGCTCCTGCGCAAAATGGAGGAGGAAAGGAAGGAAAAGATATCCGACCTCTCGGTAGGCGCCGGAAAAATAGAGTGGGGCAACCAGATACGCTCCTATGTCCTGCATCCGTACCAACTTGTCAAGGACCATCGCACCGGAATTGAAGTGCGCGATGCGCAGAGTGTATTATCTGGTAATTTGGAGCCTTTCTTAGTACAATAATATTCGTTGTGGTCCATATTCGAGGAAAGCGAGAGAAACAAAATTTTATTTTATTTCCAAGCGGCGCAGAATATATGGCATTCTTATGATCTATTTTGACCGCGTAAGCAAGGTTTATGCCGACGATTCCGTAGCTCTCGAGGATGTTTCTTTCAGCGTCGAGCCGGGCGAATTTATTTCCGTCGTCGGACACTCGGGTGCCGGCAAGACCACATTGGTAAAAATGCTCCTTGCGGAGGAACATCCGACAAGTGGATCGGTGTTTTTTGAATCCATAAACATCCACGAGATCCCTCTCCACAGGATAAACGACCTGCGGCGCAAGATAGGGACAGTGTTTCAGGACTTCCGCCTGCTACCCAACAAGACCGCATACGAGAACATCGCCTTCGCCATGGAGGCCGCGGGGCGTAGCGAGGAGGATATACACTCCGACGTACCGCACGTGCTCGAGCTGGTTGATCTAGGAGACAAGATAAACAACTTCCCCGCGCAGCTTAGCGGCGGCGAACAACAGAGAGTCGCCATCGCGCGCGCAATAGTCAACCAGCCCGATGTCATAGTCGCCGACGAGCCGACCGGCAATCTCGACCCTGTAAACACGTTCGAGATTGTGCAGATACTCAAAAAAATAAACGACCTCGGCACCACGATAATTCTGACCACGCACAACAAGGGTGTCATAGACTCACTGAAGAAGCGCGTCATCACGATGGATCGCGGCAAGGTCATCCGCGACGACAGGGAAGGAAAGTATATATTATAGGAATATGGACTGGACTACGGCAAAAAGGATCTTCCGCGCCGGAATGCTGGATTTCTCCCGCAACGCGTTCGTCTCTGTTGCATCCATACTGGTAATGACGGTTACTCTTTTCGTGGTCGGAGTGACTATCTTCGCCGGCGTTATTTTGAACGCTACGCTCGACGAGCTTAGGGACAAGGCCGACATCAACGTGTACTTCACCACCATGGCGCCGGAGGAGCGAATGCTCGAGCTTAAAAGCTCGCTCGAGGCTCTGCCCGAGGTGGAGTCCGTGGAGTACATCTCGCGCGACGAGGCGCTAGCGGCCTTCCGCGAGCGGCACAAGGACGACCAGCTTACCCTGCAGGCGCTCGAGGAGCTCGAAGACAATCCTCTCTCCGCAGTGCTTAATGTCAGGGCGCGGGACATTTCGCAATACGAGGCCATTGCCGCGTTCCTGAACAAGGAACAGGAGGCCCTAACAGCGGGCGAGGCGCCCATAATAGACAAAATAAATTTTTATAACGAACAGCACAGACAGGCCCTCGCGCGGCTCGAGGTCATTACCGACTCCGCGCAGCGGCTCGGGTTTGTCGTCATCGCAATACTCATACTCACTTCGATAGCGATCTCCTTTAATACCCTGCGGCTTGCCATATATTCCTCGCGGGACGAGATACAGGTAATGCGGCTCGTAGGCGCTGGGCAGTTCTATATCAGAGCGCCCTTTATGGTCGAGGGCACGCTTTACGGCCTTATTTCAGGCATAATAACCCTGCTCCTTTTCTACCCTCTCACGTGGTGGCTCGGAGGCGCGACGCAGGGTTTCTTTGGCGGCGTCAACATATTTGGCTATTATGTTTCTAATTTTCCGCTATTTTTTCTGATAATCGCCGGCACGGGGATGCTGCTTGGCGCCACGGCGAGTTTTCTTGCGGTCCGGCGGTATCTTAAAATCTAGGAGAAAAGTCCGGCATGCGGTATAAAGGAACGTAAGGAAGAAAATGGAGGAGCCCAAGTATATTTTTGTAGTCGGAGGAGTGATGTCGGGCATCGGCAAGGGAGTGGCCTCCTCATCGATAGGGCGCATCCTCAAGTCCAAAGGCTTTAAAGTCACGGCGATAAAAATAGACCCCTATATAAACGTGGACGCCGGCACGATGAATCCGACCGAGCACGGCGAAGTGTTCGTCCTTGACGACGGGTACGAATGCGACCAGGACATGGGCAATTACGAGCGCTTTCTGGACGAGAGTTTACCCAGCATCAACTACATGACCACCGGCCGTGTGTACCTTTCCGTCATCGAGCGCGAGCGCAACTTGGAGTACAAAGGCAAGAATGTCGAGGTAGTGCCCGACATACCGCTTGAGGTCCTGCGCCGCATAGATGAGGCGCGGTGCGCGGCCGGCGCGGAGATAACGATAGTGGAGATAGGCGGTACGATAGGCGAGTACCAGAACATCATCTTCCTCGAGGCCGCGCGCATGCTACGACAAAAACACCCGCGCGACGTCGCGGTGGTCATGGTCTCTTATGTGCCAATTCCGCGCAACATCGGCGAGATGAAGACAAAGCCAACGCAATACGCCGCGCGCACGCTAAACTCCGTCGGCCTTCAGGCCGACATAATTTTGGCGCGCGCGGAAGTGCCGCTCGACCAAAAGCGCAAGGAGAAGATCGCCGTCTTCTGCAACACCCTGTCCGAGCACGTCATCTCGGCTCCCGATGTGGATAGCATATACGACGTGCCGCTTAACTTCGAGAAGGACGGCATGGGTAATATGCTCTGCGACGTGCTTTCCCTGCCGCGGCGTTCGTCCGACCTTTCCGCGTGGGAGAAATTCGTGGCGAAGAGCAAGAATGGCGGAAAGCAGGCAAACATCGCCGTCGTGGGGAAGTACTTCGACTCGGGTGAGTTCGTACTGTCCGACTCGTATATTTCGGTTTTGGAGGCTCTGCGCCACGCGGCATACAGCCAGGACCTAAAAATTTCCATCACTTATTTCGATTCCAAAGCCTTCGAGTCGGGCAAGACGCCGCTCGAAGAGCTTAAAAAATATTCCGGCGTTCTTGTACCCGGCGGCTTCGGCGAGACTGGCATAGAAGGGAAGCTCAAGGCAATAGAGTACGTTCGGGAAAACAAAATACCGTATCTCGGCCTTTGCTACGGAATGCAGCTTGCGGTAATAGAGTACGCCCGCAATGTGGCGGGTCTTGCTGGTGCGAACACGACCGAGGTTGACAAAGATACGCCGCATCCGGTCATTGCCATAATGGAATCGCAGAAAGAAAACGTGGAAAAGTCGCGCCTCGGCGGCACGATGCGCCTCGGCGCGTACCCGTGTTCTCTTGCGGACGGAACCGTTGTGGCGCAGGCATACGATAAAAAAGAGATTAGAGAGCGGCACCGCCACCGTTATGAGGTAAATCCGAAATATATCGAGCAGTTAGAGAGTGCGGGGCTCAACTTTAGTGGCCGCTCGCCGGACGGCGTGCTTATGGAGATAGCCGAATTGCCTAAGGAAAAACATCCATTCTTCCTCGGAACGCAGTTCCACCCCGAGTTCCTCTCCCGCCCGCTATCGCCGCATCCGCTTTTTGTCGCCTTCCTAAAAGCCGCCGGCGAGCGCGCATAAAATTTTGTTTTGAATTTAGGGCGTTTTTTTGCTATCTTTCATTTGTAATTGCGGGATCGTCTAATGGTAGGACAGCAGACTCTGGATCTGCTTATCTAGGTTCGAGTCCTAGTCCCGCAGCTCTTCGTCGCTCCGCTCCTCAGAGCCTTCGGCCTGAGGATATAAGACGTGCGCGAAGTAGATAGGTATGTAGTTCCCCTACTTGGAAGGGGGATTTAACTGTAAACACGAGCAGGTATATACTTAGAAAGTATGAAAGGATTTTTTGTTGATATCGAGCAGGCGGCATTGGAGAACGAGGACTTTAGAAAAGTGCTCTACACCGGTGCCCGGTTGCAACTCGTCGTCATGGCGCTCAAGCCCGGCGAGGATATCGGCGAGGAGGTGCACGAACTCGACCAATTTATCAGGGTCGAGGCTGGGAGCGGCAAGGCGGTACTCGACGGAGTCGAGCATGCCATAAGCGACGGCTCGGTTGTAATTGTCCCGCAGAGCGCGCGCCACAATATCATCAATAGCGGCTACGCCGCCATGAAACTCTACACGCTTTACTCTCCGCCAAACCACAGGCACGGCACTATCCATAAAACCAAAGCTGACGCACAGGCCGACGAGGAGCATTTCGACGGCACAGTAAGCGAATAACGCATGGGCATCAAAGACTGGCTCGCTCTAATCTGAACTCGTGAGTGGGGCAAAACGGTAAGACTGGTTTGCCTCCAAAACTTTTTTGTTCTATAATCGGCGGGACCGCCCTTCGGGGCGTTTTACGTTTATGGAAATCCGAAACATCGCTATTATTGCCCATGTTGATCATGGGAAAACCACGCTGACTGACGCCTTGCTTCGCCAGACCGGCGTGGCAGAGGTGGGTGTTAGCATGGACTCCGGCGACATTGAACGCGAACGCGCCATCACTATTTACGCTAAAAATGCCTCTGTGTTCTATGGTGACACCAAAATAAATATCGTCGATACGCCCGGGCACGCCGACTTTGGATCCGAAGTCGAGCGCGTGCTACGCTCTATAGACTCGGTTTTGCTTGTGGTTGATGCACAGGAGGGACCCATGCCGCAAACCCGCTTTGTATTAAAAAAGTCGCTCGAGTTGGGACTTAAGCCCATCGTCGTCATCAACAAAATAGACAAGCCAGCGGCCGACCCCGCCCGCGCCGAAGAGCAGGTGCTGGAGCTTTTTTTGGAGCTCGGCGCAAGCGACGAACAGTCGAATTTTCCCGTCGTCTACGCAATAGGCAAGCAGGGGATAGCAAAGAAAAAGCTCGAAGATACCTCTACCGATTTAACGCCACTGCTCGACGCGATACTAAAGCACGTACCGCCTGCCTCTTCGCCGGAGCTCGAGGCTAAGCCGCTACGCATGCAACCGTTCAATCTCGGGTACGACAATTTTTTGGGCCGGCTCGCGGTCGTGCGCGTGTACGAGGGTACGGTCCGCATTGGCGGTCGCGTATACGTCAAAAATGCCGGCGGCTCGCGCGAGGCGCAGGTAGTCAAACTTTTTACTTTTAAAGGGCTCGAGCGCGTCGAGACACCCGAGGTTGCGGCAGGAGACATCGCGCTCGTCGCCGGGCTCAAAGATATTTCGATTGGCGAGACGATAGCGGACGATGCGGGTGCGGGGCTACTCCCCATGATCACGGTGGACGAGCCGACCATCGCGCTTAATTTTTTGGTAAATTCCTCGCCCTTTGCCGGCCGCGAGGGCACGTACGTGACCTCGCGGCAGTTGCGCGAGCGCTTGGAGCGCGAGCTCGAAATTAACGTCGGCCTGCGCGTCGACTTTTCTTCCCTCGAGGCGTTTAAGGTGTAAGGACGCGGCGAGCTCCACATTTCCATCTTGCTCGAACATATGCGGCGCGAAGGATACGAGATGCAGGTATCACAGCCGCAAGTCATTTTGCGAACGCAAAATGACGGTGAGCTTGTCGAACCGTTCGAGGAGGTGGTGATAGACACGCCGCAAGCCTACCGGGGCGTCATCATCGAGCGTCTGGGAGCGCGCAAAATCGTGCTAAAGGAAGTCCGTCCGCATGCCGGCTCGGTGCGCATGGTGTTTGAGGGCCCGACGCGCGGCGTGCTTGGGTATCGCAATCAGTTTATTCTCGACACCAGGGGCGAGGGGATCATGTCTTCCCGGTTTGTGGAATTTCGCCCGCATGCGGGCGAGATCCAAAAACGCGCCGTGGGCTCGATGGTCTCGATGGTGTCCGGCAAGGCACTCGGCTATGCGCTGTGGAACTTGCAGGATCGCGGTGTGCTCTATATCGGACCGGGGACCGAGGTGTATGAGGGACAGGTCGTGGGCAATACCGCCAAGGGCGAAGAGATGTACGTAAACCCGACAAAAGGCAAACGACTCACCAACATGCGCGCCTCGGGCTCCGACGAGGCTATCCATTTGGTGCCGCCATTTGAGCTTACGATAGAGCGCGGGCTCGAGGTCATGAGCGACAACGAGTATCTCGAAGTGACGCCCAAGTCAGTGCGCTTGCGCAAGCAGGCGCTCACCAAAAACATGCGCGGCGGTTGACAAAATTGTATCATCATATATAATAGAAAATATCTGCAGTCTCCTTTTGTGCTCTATCTAAGAGCGGGGCTCTGATAGATGTCACATGCAATATAAACGTCATTTTTCGCACAAGCGAACGTCGTTTGTGCGCCAGCCTGCACAAGGCAGAAAATTTACCAAAGCTCCGCAACGGGTCCAGTTCGATCCGTCACGCTTTGTCAATAAGGCCGCCAAGCCGCAAGAAGTTGCGGTGTTTACGCCGACCCACCGTTTTGCCGACTTTCCGATAGATGAGGCGCTTAAACGGGCCATCGCGGCAAAAGGATACACGCTCCCGACTCCCATACAGGACCAGGCTATAACACCTATATTGGGGGGCCGCGATATTGTGGGCATCGCCCAGACCGGCACGGGCAAAACCGCCGCGTTTTTGATTCCGCTCATACATAAGGTGCGTCATGACCCAGACGCGCAGGTGCTTATTGTGGTGCCGACGCGGGAGCTTGCCGCTCAAATTAGCGAGGAACTTGTCGCGTTTACTGCGGGTATGAAGATTTTTTCAGTCTGTTGCGTGGGCGGCATCAGCATAGGCGCGCAAATGTACGCCCTGCGCCGCCGCAACCAGTTTGTCATTGGCACGCCGGGCCGGCTCAAAGATTTAATAGAGCGCGGCAAAATAAAACTTGCGGAATTCCAGACCATCGTGCTCGACGAGGCGGACCGCATGCTCGACATGGGCTTTATACGCGACATGCGCTTTGTCATGGCGGGGATGCCCTCGCCGCGGCATACGCTCTTTTTCTCCGCGACGCTTTCGCCAGAAGTCGAAGGTTTGATCAAAGACTTTTTGCACAACCCGGTGCGCGTTCAGATAGCAAACCGCCGGACTGCCGAGCATATCAGCCAAGATGTCGTGCAAATTCCGCGCGGCGCCGACAAGCTCGCCGTACTCCATGACCTTTTGATCCAGCCGGGGTTTGACAAGGTGCTCGTATTCGGCCGCACCAAGCACGGCGTGGAGCGGCTTTCTAAAAATCTTGTCGCCCGGGGCTTTAAGGCCGAGTCTATCCACGGCAACAAGACCCAAAACAGGCGGCAAAAGGCGCTCTCGCTGTTTAAGCAGGACCATGTTCAGATTTTGGTGGCGACCGATGTGGCGGCGCGCGGGCTCGACATCAACGGCGTCTCGCATGTTATTAACTACGACCTCCCCGCCACCCACGACGACTACATCCACCGTATCGGCCGCACCGGTCGGGCGGGCAAACCGGGCAAGGCTCTCACCTTTGTCGGATAACCGGCAAGTGGTCCGTATTTATTTTTTCGAAATATTTTGCCAGAGCCAGATGCCGGCAAGAACCAATACGACAAAGACCACCAGAGAGGTGATACTGCCGAGCAGGCCCGCGCCGCCCATCATGCCGCCCCAGTTTCCGTAATTCATCATGAGTTTATTTTAGCCTATCTTTTGATCCTATTCCACAAGGCTGTGGACAGCCACACGGCCAGCACGGTGATTGTTCGATCATAAAATTTTTAAATGGCTAATAATTTCGAATTATACCCGAAGATAGAACTTGACGCAATATACCCTATGGGGGTATTGTGGACTGCGTATGCGTCCGGACATAAAGAAAAAGACGCTCCGGCGCTTGAACCTGGTGAGAGGACAGCTCGGCGGACTTATAAAAATGGTGGACGCCGAGCGCTATTGCGTGGACATAATCACGCAGTCGAGCGCGATAAAAGAGGCGCTCTCCGGCGTCGAGAATCTCGTGCTTGAGAATCATCTTGCGACGCACGTTCTGCGGCAAATGCGCGGCGGACGGGAGAAAAAGGCCTCCGCGGAGATACTAAAAATTTACAAGCTAGCGCAAAAGAAAAAATAACATATGGACTGCTGCCACGACGACTTCCATAAGTCCAAAAATCCGACAGATGCGGAAGTTATCTACACCTGCCCCATGCATCCGGAGGTGGTCAAAAACGCGCCGGGCAAATGCCCGGGATGCGGCATGGATTTGATACCCGTGGAATCCGGGTCGCACGCCGGCCACGACATGCAGAAGATGAGTCATGAGGATCATGACGCGGCGATGACCAATCCGCAGATAGCCAAGAAGATGGAAAAAGACATGCGGCGGCGATTTTTGATTTCACTCCTGCTTTCAATCCCCATTTCCCTCTATTCGCCGGCTGCCATCAATTTTTTTGGTCTGCATTTGCCGTCGCCGATTCCGGTGAATTGGCTCCTCCTTATTCTCACCACTCCGATCGTGTTCTGGACCGGCTCCATCTTCATCACCGGCACGTACTATTCTCTCAAGGCGAAGAAGCTGAACATGGCGGTCCTTATTGCCACGGGCGTGCTGGCCGCATACCTTTTCAGCGTCCTCATTACGGTTATCAGGCCCGGTTCGGAGACGTTTTATGAGGCGGCGGCTCTTTTGGTCACATTCGTACTATTTGGTCACTGGATGGAAATGCGCTCGCGCCGCGGAACGTCCGACGCCCTGCGCGCCCTCTTCGATCTCGTGCCGCCGAAGTCCATGGTCGTCCGCGACGGCAAAGAGGTGAGCGTCCCGAGCGCGGAAATCGTCCACGGCGACATTGTTGTTTTGCGTCCGGGTGACAAAGTGCCGGTCGACGGAGAAATAGTCGAGGGCGAAACATCCATCGACGAGTCATTGGTGACCGGTGAGTCCATGCCCGTCAACAAAGCCGTAGGCGCGAAAGTGGTGGGAGGGTCGGTGAACATCACCGGCATGGTGAAGTTCAGGGCGACGAAGGTGGGGTCCGAGACAGTATTGGCGCACATCATAAAAATGGTCGAGACCGCGCAAAATTCCAAAGCGCCCGGCCAACGCATTGCAGACAGGGCGGCGGGGTGGCTGGTCGTGATTGCCATAGGTTCCGGACTTCTTGCCTTCTTCGGTTGGTACTTCTTTGCCGCCGCGGGCCTTCTTACCGCGCTAACTTTTGCCGTCTCTACTGTAGTAATTGCGTGCCCAGACGCACTCGGGCTCGCTACGCCAACGGCGGTCGCCGTCGGCACTGGCATTGGGGCAAAGCACAACATACTAATTAAAGACGCGACGACTCTTGAAAACACATCCAGACTGACAGCGATAGTGCTCGACAAGACCGGTACTCTAACGGAAGGAAAACCCAAGGTGACTGAAGTCGTCGCGGGGCCGGGGTACGAGCGGCGCGACATATTATCGTTTGCCGCCGCGGCCGAGAAGGGCTCCAATCATCCCGTAAGCGCCGCAATTCTGGAGGAAGCGCAAAAAAGCGGTGCTATATCGGACGAAAAAACGGAGAAATTCGAGTCAATAAGCGGTCACGGCGTTAAGGCCGTCGTCGGCGGCAAAAAAGTGCTCGCGGGCACGGAGAGGCTTATGCGGCAGGATGGCATAGACCTTTCGCCCATACAGAAAGAAATTGGCCGACTGCTTGCAAGCGGCAACACCATCAGTATTGTCGCCGTGGAAGGAAAAGCGGCGGGCGTAATTGGCGTAGCTGACACCATCAGGCCGACGGCCAAAAAGTCCATTGCCGCGCTCAAAGCTCTCGGGCTTGAGGTCGCTATGATAACCGGAGACCACGAGCAGGTCGCAAAGGCAGTTTCAAACGAGCTCGGCATAGACCGATACTTCGCGCAGGTGCTCCCCGAGGACAAGGCCAAGTACGTCAAAAAACTCCAAGACGAGGGCAAGTTCGTGGCGATGGTGGGGGACGGCATCAACGACGCGCCGGCGCTGGCGCAGTCGGACATAGGCATCGCAATTGGCGCGGGTACTGATGTCGCCATAGAGACCGGTAATATCGTTTTAATGAAGTCTGACCCGTACGACATAGTTGCCGCGCTCCGCCTAAGCAAGGCTACGGTCGTCAAAATGAAGCAGAATCTTTTCTGGGCGGCAATCTATAACGTCCTTGCGATTCCCGTTGCGGCTGGCGTGTTCTATACTTCTTTCGGCTGGTCGCTAAGGCCGGAGATAGCGGCCCTACTTATGTCCGCGTCGTCAATAATCGTCGCCTTGAATGCGGTCCTGCTAAAGCGCGTTGAACCGCGCCTCAAGGTATAGTATTTTGTAAATAATGGAAAAATGAGATATCCTGATACAATGAAATATTCTGCGGCGGTGCTCATTATTGCGCTTCTTTTCGTCGGCGTGGCGGGTCCTTTGGGAATAGGTCCCTCGATGTGGGGCCATAGTGAAGGCTGTTTCGCATCCATTGAGACACCGTGCCCCATGGAGCTGTTCGCATCCGCGATACACCATGTCTCGGCGTTCACGGCGCTTGCAAGCGTACCGCTTTTCCTCGCGCTTACTCTACTGCTTCTTTTTGCGCTTGTGTTTTACGCGAAGTTTTTGGAAATTCCGCGGCTTTCTCCCGCTTCCGCGCCGCTCTGGAGAGCAATAGACTATAGTTTCGGCACGCCGCGTGCGCTTTTGCGCGCGCTCGCACGCCTCGAGCACAGCCCCCCCGCCGTCAGTAACGGGCTGTTATTCGTCTATGTAGAAAACAAAAATGAACAAAACGACAATAATCACAGGCATACTGGCCACGCTCGCTATTGCGGGGCTCCTGTTCTGGGGACGCACTAACGGGGCCTTCACCGGCCCGCAATCCGGAATAAGTTCAGGTGCCGCCGTTCTTACCGCAGAAAAGAACTTCTACGACTTCGGTGTCATCTCGATGAAAAACGGCGTCGTAAGCGCCACCTTCAACGTCAGCAACAAGACAAGTGCGGACGTGCTTGTCACCGACATAGTAACCTCGTGCATGTGCACTGCCGCGTATGTCGTGGGCGAGGGCGAGAAGATAGGGCCGTTCGGCATGCCGGGGCACGGCGGGCCGGCGCCTAAAGCCAATGTGACCATTCCTGCAGGCGGTAGCAAAACAATAGAGGTCCAATTCGATCCTAACGCTCATGGCCCATCGGGCGTGGGGCTGATACAGCGCGTTGTCTCCTTGACCGAATCGGGCGGCGGTACGCTCGAGCTCGGCATCAAGGCCAACGTGACTCCATAATTGAACTATGAAGAAGATACTGATAATGGGCGGAGTCGTACTTGCGGCCATAGTCGGCATACTTGCGCTTAAGTACGCCCCGCAGACCTCGCAGTTAATATGGGACGCAAGCGGCGGCGGCGCATGGCTCTTGCCTCTTGTACTTGTGGCCGCTTTGCTCGACAGCGTGCCCCCGTGCTCGTTCTCCATCTTGCTCATTACTATCGCGTTCCTCTTCGGGATGCAGTTAAGCCGCGGGCACATTCTGCGCATCGGCGGCGCGTACGTTGCGGGCATATTTGCCTCTTACCTGCTCATAGGGCTCGGCGCTCTGCAGGTTCTGCACTTGTTCAATACGCCGCACTTCATGGGCAAACTGGGCGCGGCACTTCTTGTTGCGTTTGGCATTATCAACTTAATAAACGCGCTCTTTCCGTCCTTTCCGCTAAAACTGAAGATACCTTCAGTGTCGCACGGCGCGATGGGAAAGCTGATGGAGCAGGCGTCCCTGCCAGCGGCATTCCTGCTCGGCGGCCTTGTCGGCATATGCCAGTTCCCGTGCATGGGAGGCCCATACCTAATGGTCATAGGGCTCTTGCACGACCAATTAACTTACTTCGCGGGCGTCGGATATCTTGTACTCTATAACCTCATCCTTGTCCTGCCGCTCGTTGCGGTGCTTTGGTTCGCCGCCGACAAAGCGGTGGTGGACAAAGTTGCGGAGTGGAAGCGTATAAATCTGCGGCAGGTGCGGCTTTGGGCTGGAGTCGCGATGCTTATTCTCGGCCTCCTTATAATATTCATCATTTAACAGAAAACTATGATCGTCAGATCACGATTCAAATTGGGAGACGCGATCGCGAGGGTCGCAAAGATTCTCCGCATCCCGCATTGTCAAAATTGTGAAAAGCGCCGGCTCATTCTAAATGAAATTCAAACGCTGGGCGTAAAAGAAACAATCAAAAGACTAGAGGATTGCTGCGAATGAAAATATGAGAACGGACATAATATTGCCGACGGCAATTCTTGTTTTTGCGACATTGGCGCTCGCGGTCTTCGCTCCGCCTCCACAACCCGCAGGTGTTGCCCATGCGCAGGAAGTTACTTTGCCCGCAATTTGGGGCAATTTGGGCGCGCGGCTTGTCGAGCTTGGGATTATAGACCCTCAAAAAATGAGAGAGTTGTATGGTACAAGCTGGAACGAAGAGTATGAGAGATTGCTTACTGGGGAGAGCGGCGCGCTTGTGATGTCGCAGGAAAATTCGGGCTACCTGCTTAACCTGCTGTGGGCGCTCGGGCTCGCGAACAAAAATCCGATACTCGAGGATGAGACCGAGATGATGAACCCGGCCTATGGGTCCCCAAGCCGCTTTGCCTCGACCGGCGGATGGACCCTTGCCGCAGGAGACGCGATGGATCATTACGACATACACGAGTTTATAATCCTGACGCAGGAGCAGCAGCGGCTAGTAGATAAAATCTCGCGAAAGGTCTTCCGCCCGTGTTGCGGCAACTCCGCGCACTTTCCGGACTGCAATCACGGGATGGCAATGCTCGCACTGCTCGAGCTTATGACATCGCAGGGAGTACAGGAGAGGGAGTTATATAGCACTGCAAATATCGTAAATTCATTCTGGTTTCCGGAGGAGCACCAAAGCTCCTGCAGTGCATAACCACGCATTGCATGGTTTATACTTGACGCATGGGACATACTCCGTCCGCTTGCGGCAATTTGCGTGCGCGCGGCTTCACTCTTATAGAGCTTTTGGTCGTAATATCCATAATTTCTCTGCTTGCCGTCATACTTACCGCCTCTCTTATGACCGCGAGGCAGAAAGCTCGCGACACGCGGCGCCTTACGGATATAAAGACCATAGCGAACGCACTCGAATTCTATAACATGGACGAGGGGCACTATCCGATAGCGACGGAGTGGGCTACCGGTTGCGGACACGCGGGCTCCAGCTGGATTCCGGACGGGGATAATTACGACTGGAGCACCGAATACCTGCCCGATATGCCGCGAGATCCGTCCGAAAACTGCTCTGCGCTCAATCAGCATACCTATGCGTATTGGAGCGACGGATCGAATTATCAGATAACCACCCAGCTTGAGAGTTCCGTTCCTCCCGACACCGGCGGTAATAATTATTCTTTCGACGGCACCTCGTTCCAGCCGTTTATCGATACGGCGCCATTTACGGCGGCTTTTTCCTCGCTGGCTCCGGATCCTACCAATCAATCGCCCATACCCATAGTTGTTTCTTTCGCGCGGTCGGTAGTAGACTTTACGCAATCCAGCGTTTCCGTTGTGCGCGGGTTCGTCAGCGGTTTTTCTCCGGTACTCGCCACGCTGTATAATATCTTCGTCACTCCGACCGACAACGACCCCATAATAGTGAGCCTAAGCGGCGGCGCAGTGCACGACGAAAGCGGCGTCGGCAACGCCCCGGCGCAGTTCACTATCACGTTCAATTCGCTCCTGCCTCACCCGGCGCTTTCTCCGGACCCTTTTCCGATGACGGTTTCGGCGCCGTTTTCGGTAGACGTCAACTTCACCTTGCCGGTTGTCGATTTTTCCGCGGGAGACATAAACGTGCAAAACGGAACGGTCGACAACTTCTACGAGACCGCGCCGATGGACGGCACCAATTACACCTTGACGATCACTCCGACGAGCGCCGGAGAAGTTGCCGTGTATATTCCGTCTGATGTCGCCCATAGCGCCGCTGGGAACGGCAATGTCGCCTCAAACACCATCAGTACGGATTTCAACCCCTGACCTTATGGCGGTCATAAGCGCGGGACTCTTGATGTACCGGATGCGAAGCGGGCCCGAAATTTTGCTCGCGCACTATGGTGGCCCCTACTGGATAAAAAAAGACAAAGGCGCATGGGGCATACCCAAAGGACAAGCAGAAAGCGGCGAGAAGTCGCTGGAAGATTTACTGCAAGTTGCAAAGCGTGAGTTCGAGGAGGAAACAAGCTTCGAACCCCGCGGCGATTTTGAGTACCTAACCACAATTGAGCGTAGTGACGGTAAAAAAGTGCATGTTTGGGTGTTCGAGGGCGATGCCGATCTCTCGAAATTCAAAAGCAACACCATTGTAATGGAGTGGCCGCCGCGCTCTGGAAGGAAGATAGAAATTCCGGAGGTCGACAAAGGAGCCTTCTTTCGACTGGAAGAAGCCAAAGAGAAAATAATCCCATACCAGCTCGGCATCCTCGCCACCTTCGAGGAGTGGATAAAAAAGAAAGTGGTATAATACGAAAATGCCGGTGCAGGATTATTATTGGAAGGGGTGGGAGATGGGATTCGGATTTCCCCTCTGGATTGCGCCCTTATTCCTTGCATTTATTTTGTGGAGTTTGTTTTGGAAGGGACTCGCTCTTTGGCATAGCTCGAGGCGTGGGCAGAACTGGTGGTTTATAGTCATGCTCGTAGTGAATACCGCCGGAATTTTGGAAATAGCTTATTTATTTGCAATTATCAAGCTTAAATTCGGAAAGCTCTTTAATCCGGAGCACCGCCGTTCGCATTAATCTTAAAATTATTTTTAACATGGCTAAGAATGGTCCGCGGGGCAAGGGGCGCGCAGGCGGGATAAAAAATCGCTCGCAGGTTCTCTCGCCGCGCAACAAGCGCTGGACCAAGGTTAATAACAAATCCGGCAAGTTTATTGACCAGATGTCACGCAAGGGCAAGGCGTTCAAGAGCGTCAAGATGAAGTGACAGTTTTATAAAATATCTTCATGTTTAAGGACAGAGAGGATGCCGGCAAGCGCCTTGCCGAGCGGCTTTTAAAGTACGAGGGCGCGAATGCGACAGTGCTTGCGTTGCCGCGTGGCGGGGTGATCGTAGGCGCGGAAGTGGCGCGCGCTCTTGCACTGCCGCTCGATATAGTTGTGCCGCGCAAGGTGGGGTACCCCGGCAATCCGGAGTACGCCGTGTGCGCTACCGACGCGGAAGGCACCCTCGTATGCAATGAGCGCGAGACGGCCGACATAGACAAGGGGTGGTTAAAAAAAGAAATTGAGAAGGAACAGGAGGAAGCACGGCGGCGCATCAGGTTGTATCGGGTGGATAAGGACCCGTTGGATATAAGAAATAAAATAGCGATCATTGTTGACGACGGCGTGGCGACCGGCCTTACCATGCGGCTTGCGGTGATGGCGGTAAAAAAACAGCACCCGCAAAAAATAATCGTTGCAGTTCCAGTTGCACCGTTTGAGGCCGTGCGCGCCCTGCGCGAAGACGCGGAGGTTATCGTGCTTGAGCCGCCAGAGGACTTTTTGGGTGCCGTAGGCGCACATTACGGGTACTTTCCGCAAGTTGAGGACGCAGAGGTAATGGCTCTGCAACAACAAAAAACGGCGGTACAATTTAAGCAATGAAATACCACCGGCACGTAATGCAGGACTTGCTCGCCATTGTTGCGAGCATTGCGTTTTCCGTTGTCATAGTGCAGTACAGTCTGGTAGAGGTCGCTCTTGCGGCATCGGGCGGTGGGACCATTATTGCCAGTTTTGTCGCGGGGATGTTCTTTACCTCCGTTTTGACGACCGCGCCCGCGATTGCCGTACTCGGCGAACTCTCGTTGAAGGGAAATTTTTTATTGGTCGCGCTCATTGGGGGCGCGGGCGCGGTCGTCGGCGACTATTTTCTGTTCGCATTCGTACGCGACCGCATTTCGGGCGATGTCGCCCACCTGCTCAAGCGCAGGGCGCTCGGGCGCCTGCATGCGGTATTCCGCCGACCGACATTTAAATGGCTTCTGCCGTTCCTCGGCGGGCTTATAATAGCATCGCCCCTGCCGGACGAGATAGGGCTGGCTCTCCTTGGTTTCGCGCGGCTTACGACGCGCATTTTTATACCCCTCTCTTTTGCATTTAACGCTTTTGGAATAATTCTAATATCACTGGTTGCGCGCTCTTTTTAATCCAAAAATCAAGAGATTGTCCGCAATTGGATAGGGGAGGAGGAACCCGAGATGGAAGAATAGGTAATATAGATGGTATAGTGGCGTCATAGAAAATATGAGACGCGCATTTTTTGCAGCTGTTTTTATTTTGCTTTTTCCGTTTCCTGTCCTCGCGCAGTATAAACCCTTCGAGTTCTCCGGCTGGATACCTTATTGGAAGTCAGAGGCTGGCGTCGCCGAAGCGCGCGCGCATTTAAGAGAGCTCACGGAAATCAACCCTTTCGGTTACAGCATCAAGGCCGACGGCACCCTGCAGGACCTCGCGGGGCTCGACAAGGAATACTGGCAAACGCTTTTTGCCGACGCGCGCGTGGGGAAGGTGCGCATCATTCCAACTGCAATGTGGAGTGATGGCGCACAGATGGACAAGCTATTGCGCGACCCGGAATGGCGCAAAAACCACATACAAAATTTGTATGACCTGGTAACGCAAAACAACTTCGACGGGATAGACATAGACTACGAGGGCAAATGGGCGGAGACCAGGGTCTACTTTTCCGCATTTCTACAGGAGCTGTACAAGAAGATGGGGAATAAGTGGGTTATGTGCACCATAGAGCCGCGTACGCCGCTTGAGGCGCGCTACGACACCGTACCGAAAAATATCGAGTATGCCAACGATTTTAAAGTCCTGAATAAAAATTGCGACCGCGTGCGCATAATGACGTATGACCAAGGCACAATAGACATAAGGCTCAATCGCGCGCAAAACGGCAAGCCGTATATCCCGCTCTCGGACCCAAAGTGGGTGGAAAAGGTCATACAGCTTGCCGCGAAAGACATCTCCAAGAAAAAGATCGTAATAGGCGTCGGCACTTACGGCTATGAGTACGCTATTACGCCTCAAAGCTCCAGCTACGTATACGACAAGCAGTGGTCGCTCTCTCCGGCGTACGCTCTCGACTTGGCGCGCCAACTAAATCTCACTCCCCAGCGCAACAGCGCGGGTGAGATGAGTTTTACTTATCTTCCGGCGCTCGCGGGGCAGATCAACGCCGCGCAAACCCTGCCAAACCCCGAGCCGTTCAATCTTTCCACCTCGACGACGCCGCAGGCGGCGGCCGTGGCGCTCGCGTTCGAGAAGATACGCATAATCTGGTGGAGCGACGCGCAGGCGATAAAGCAAAAAGTAAACTTGGCACGCAAGCTCGGGGTGCGCGGGGTGGCAATATTCAAGCTCGATGGCAGTGCGGACCCGCAGACGTGGAGCGTGCTAAAATAGGGCTTGTCACGTTATAATCGGAACTCTAACGGAGCTCATCGCTTCTTCATTGCTCGTGTATATCTTATATGGTTATAAATTTTTAATCGTTAATTTTTTTCATATAATCATATGACTAACACAAGTTGGGCGATAGTAATTATTGTCGTTCTCGTTCTAGCTGGGCTGGTTTGGTGGTACTACCAGCCGGCTGAGTCCGCGCCCACCCCGGCAACTACGAGCTCCGTAAACGCTCCTCCCGCAAACTCGGCTCCAGTCGGCGCCACGGTGACCCATGGCTCGTTTCTCCGCAGGAAGTCACGATCGCGCGCGGCGGCACGGTTACCTGGGTCGACGATGGAGACAACGAGATGGAAGTCGCTTCGGCACAACATCCCACGCATTCCGTGTATGACGGGACAACAAGGGACCAGCATTGCGCCGCCGGATACACAGGCGTAAAACCCCTTGATCAGTGCACCAAAGGAGATACCTATTCCTTTACCTTCGACAATGTGGGCACGTGGGGGTACCACAATCACAGAGATGTAAGCCACTTCGGTAAAGTTATTGTAGTTGAATGAGCGATTTTGTTTTTCGCGCCGCGGCCGCGTTCGCCTTTCTTTACCCGGCGACTTCCGCATTGTTTGGTCCGAACGCGTGGCTGGGATACGTGCCGGAGTTCGCGCGCAAGGCCGCGGAGAGTGTTGGAGTCTGGGAGCTGGCGCTTTTACACTCATTCGGCGCCGTCGAGATCGTTATCGCACTCTGGCTACTCTCCGGATGGAGGATATTCTGGCCCGCGCTCGCGGCTACGGCGATTCTGGTCATTATAGTCATCGTCAATCCGCACGAATTCCCCGTCCTATTCCGCGACCTATCCATCGCGGGCCTGACATTGGGACTCGCGCTTAAAAACTCTCCCTGGAACCTGCGAAGAAGGCCCGCAGTTTAAAAAGCATATGAGCCAAAACCCGTTTGCAAACGCGCTTGCGGCACTGCTACTGCTTGCAGGCGAGCAAAAAAGTGGAGTAAGGCTGTTTTTGCAGACTTTGGGCATATTTGCATGCATTACAGTCGCCCTCCTCGCGTCCCTATTTCTGTTCGCCGGCGTTAAATAAAAACGTCCCGATTTGTTATAATTATCTGTCAATGGAGCTCACGAGTACGGAGTTTGGGAATAATGGAATAATTCCTGCAAAATACACCTGCGACGGGGAGAATGTGAGCCCGCCGCTTGAGATTGCCGGCGTGCCCGAGGGAGCGAAAAGCTTGGTATTAATCGTCGACGATCCGGATGCGTCAAACGGCACTTGGGTGCACTGGACACTCTGGAACGTCGGGCCTGATATGTTGGAAATTATGGAGGACAGCGTCCCTGACGGATCCGTGCAGGGGGCGACAAGCTTTGGCGGCACGGGATGGGGCGGCCCATGCCCGCACTCCGGCGTGCACCGGTACTTTTTCAAACTTTATGCGCTAGATGCGACTCTCGATCTTGCGCCCGATTCGAACAAGGCGACTCTCGAGGCCGCGATGGATGGGCATGTGTTCGCGCAATGCGAGCTTGTCGGCCGTTACAGCCGGAAGCAGTAATCACGATACTACATGTCCGACTTCATCGTAAATTGGCAAAACATCCGCTAAAGTGACGGTAATGGATCGGCAAAAACTGCGGCACAGTATCTCGCGCGGAATTGTCCGTTGGCAGGCACCGCGCCTTAAGCCCGTGGTCAAGGAGCGTGGGGTGCAAAAGATAAAGAAACCGAAGGAGACTTAGAGCCAAAGAGATAGGTATCCACAGAATTTGTGTATTTTGTGTATTTTGCGGCAAGATTTGTGCTACTGTTAGTGCATGGATAAATTCACAAAAATTCTTACAGGCAAGCAGAAACGGGTACTCGATAATATTAAGCTGTATCTGGATGCAAAGGGCATACCCCCGACGCTCGACGAACTCCGTAAAAATCTGGGCTTCAAATCCCTGCGCACGGTCACGCAATATCTTGAGATATTGGAGCGCAAGGGACACATCGTGCGGCGCAAAAACGCGCGCCGCAATATAGACCTGCGCGCGGTAGACGCCGCGGGTACCTCGGCGACCCTTGTGTCGGTTCCGGTAGTCGCGAACGTCGGTTGCGACAACTTGAGCGTATTCGCGCAGGAAAATTCTGACGAGTATCTGCAGGTTGATAAAAAAATAGTAGACGTCGCCGGCGATATCGTTGCGGTTCGCGCCGTGGGGGAGAGCATGGCGGATGCCGGCATTGGGAGCGGAGATTATATTCTGGTGCAGTTTACCGACAGGGTAGAGAGCGGGGACAGGGTTGCCGCGATAGTAGGCGACATGATTACGGTCAAGCGCCTAATTCGGCAGGGCGGAGTGACTGTTCTTTATCCGGAATCCAAAGACCCAAAGTACAAACCGATAGTTCTGCGCGAGGACTTTAAGATAGCTGGGAAGGTCTTGTGCGTCATATCCGCATCTCTGGCCGAGGCGCCCGAAGTTCTGCCGGAAGAGGACTGGAGGTAAAAACTTCGCAAAATAAGTTTGCGCCGTCCCGTGTTATAATTGCTCGCAATGTTAGAACTCCTGTTCGCCTCGTTTTTTGTGATGCTCGCCTCGCTTGCGGGCGTTATTTCGCTATGGGGCTGGGCCAGAGGATTTATCGAACGCAATCTTCACCTGCTCCTCTCTTTTGCAATCGGCGTTTTTGTAGTTTTTGCGTATCAGCTTGCAGGCGAGGCTCTTGGACACGGCGGGGTTATCGCGTGGCTTATGTGGATCGTTGCCGGAGCGGTCGTGATATCGCTTGTCTGCGCGCTTTTGCCGCACGGCCATAAACACGGCGAGCATGAGCATGCGCATATTGACGCGCATCGCATGCTAGTGACTGACGGCATCCACAATGCCGGCGATGGTATTTTTTTGGCGGCAGCCTTTGCCGTGAGCCCGGTTCTCGGATTTGCCTCCGCTATCAGCGTTTTTGTGCACGAGTTTTTGCAGGAAATAGCGGAGTTTTTTGTCCTGCGTGACGCAGGATACGGTGTGCGCAGGGCTCTCGGACTTAATTTTTTGGTTTCTTCGACGATTTTGGTCGGCGCCGCTGGAGGATACTTTTTGCTTGATACATTTGCCGCGATGGAGGGTCCTTTGCTTGGCATCGCGACGGGCGGGATGCTTGTCGTGATATTTTATGACCTTCTTCCGCACGCTTTGCGCGACGTATCGCGTACGAGGCATTATTTCGAGCACCTGTTGTCGTTTTTGCTCGGCGCCATGCTTATGTTTTTGCTCGTCACTACCCTGTCCGAGCCGGAGGTCAAAGTTCCGGCGGATATTGCGCCCGGAGAGGCACTGTAGTAGTGTAGCCGCATGTCGGCTTTTAAGTATTTGGGCGTGGCCGTTTTTACGCTTATTTTAAGCGCTTTTTTAGTCGCACCGGCGCAGGCTCAAAGCTCCTGCAACGTTTATAATTGGAACCCATCCTGCCCAAGTGGCCTGCTTAACGTTTTTGTGCAGGTAGAGAACAACGCTCCCGGCGTCTTCCATTACCCGCACGAGTTCCAAATTTCTGTGCAGGGGCAAAGCCCCAATCCGTCGAGCTTTATGGGCAGTCAAAACGGCACTCCTGTCCAGCTCTTGCCCGGAGCATACTCGGTTTCCGTATCGAATAATCCGTTCGGATATATCATGACCTCCAGCAACGCGTGTAGCGGCGCAATTTTGGCGGGGCAAACGCAGACCTGTGTCGTAACCTTCACCGCGACGACCAGCTATCCATATCCAACGCCAGCATATCCACCGCTTATCTGCGCGCCGCAGTTCCAAAGCGCCGCGCTGGGGCAGGCCGTGAACTTTTACGCCTCGGGCGGAACAGGCTCGTATAATTGGTCTATGTCGGACCGCTCCTTCACTAACATCGGTCCGAAGCTCTCGACCGGCTTTACGCGCTCGGGAGTGCAAAACGTTACAGTGACAAGCGGCATCCAGAGCGCGATCTGCACCATAAACATTGCAGGCGGCTATGTGCCGAACCCGTTCTACCCGCCTGCGCCGCCGGCTCTGTATGCATCTCCGGCCCCCCGCCTGCCCAACACCGGTGTAGAGCCCATGAGCGCCGCGGGTATTGCCTTTGCCGCCCTTTTGCTGGGGGGTACGGCGTTCGCTCTACGGCGCCATGTCAGAGAGGCCCTTGCTGCTACAGTCAGCTAAAAGCGGTGTGATCGTCAAAGGGAAGTCCAGCGCATGGATACGCCGGACGGCCGTTGCCGTTGGACTTGTCGCCGTGCTTGTCGGATTTGCCGATGTCGCCACGCGCATCGCGCGGAGGGCATTTGGCGAGGAAGTGAATTTTTTTATCTTCGGCTCTCCCGCTTCCGCGGTCGAGTCTGTAATAGCGCCGGCTCCGCCCGCCGCGACTGCAGCAGGCGCTATAGTGCCGGCGCGCCTGCGCGTGCCGTCGCTCGGCATTGACGCCGGCGTCGAGCAGGTAGGCAAGCGGGGTGACGGCGCGATGGGAATTCCGCAGGACTATGACGATGTCTCGTGGTATATGTTTGGGGGCAAGCCCGGCGGGCAGGGTAATGCGGTCTTCGCCGGCCATATCAACAACTCGCGCACGCGCTCCGGGGTCTTTGCCAACCTTTCGCGGATTGGCATCGGAGATTACATAATGATAACCGACGCCGAGGGGAAGACTCTTATATACGTCGTGCGCGAGATACAGGTGGTGCCGGCCGACAATGCTCCGGCGGAGGAAGTTTTTAAAACATCGGGACCTTCGCAGGTTGTCCTTATCACCTGCGAGGGAGACTGGATGCCGGAGGAGCGCACTTTCGACAAAAGACTGATAGTTATTGCGCGTCCGGCGTATTAGGCTTCGCAAAAGTCCTCTGCTCCGGAGAGATGAACACGACCCCAACTCCTCCGCAGAAGACTTTTGCTTTGCTATACAAGATATGTTACGCTTTGAATTGTTCGGAGTAAGTCTCCATGTGCCTTGTAGGCGGCAGGAGGGTCGCCTTACGAGGAACCTAGTTAGTTAGTGAATTTCGCGTTATATGGCACGCAAACTCTTTGTCGGCGGTCTTCCGTACCGCACGACGAATGATGAGCTCCGCGACGCTTTCGCCCAGGCGGGCGAGGTCGTGAGCGCATCCATTGTGACCGATCGCGAGACCGGCCGCTCGAGGGGCTTCGGCTTCGTCGAGATGGGCGATGCAGACGCCGATGGCGCCATTTCCATGTGGAATGGCAAAGAATTCGGCGGGCGTATGCTCACGGTTTCCGACGCACGCCCGAAGACGTAAGGTCGCAAAAACAAAAAACCTCCCGAAAGGGAGGTTTTTTGTTTGATTGCTTCGTATTATTTACATTCCACCCTGCGACTGTCTTTCCGAACGTCCCGTAAAGCCGAGGACGAGGAAAACGATCGCAATCGCCGCATGAAGCCAGTTGTCCTCGGTTGTGTTGTCAATGACCCCGAGTATGTCGCCGGAGACAGTAAAGCCCAGGACCACTATGACCGCGTACACGGCTCCAAGTACGATAAGGATCAGTCCTGCGCTCTCCGCCCACCACATCGCCGTCGCGAGGAGCACCAGGCCGGAAATAAGGTGCACCAGAGAATGGATGGTATTCGAGGCGAAGATGTCGAGCACCGGATTCTGTACGAAGCCCCAGAGTCCGACGACGGCGAGTATCGCGCCAAATACCCAGCACGCTGTTTTTGCCATATTAAATAATAAAAAATTGATAATGAAACCCACCTTATTATAGCACAGGAAAGTTATACCGGGTCTAGACTCCCAAAATGACAGGGATGACTATGGGGCGCTTGTTGGTTTTTTCGAATAGGAAGCGGGATATCGTGTCCGTTACGTTGTTTTTGACGAAATCGAAGTTGACCGGCTGTTGGCCGCGGGCGCTGTCTTCTATGGTTTTTTTGATAAGCAGTCGCGCTTGCTGTAATAGATCTTGAGACTCGCGCAAGTAGACGAACCCGCGCGAGATTATATCCGGGCTCTTGCGGAGCCGCCCGTTGCGCGGATTGACGGTCGCGATAATGACGAACATTCCTTCCTGCGCGAGGACATTCCTGTCGCGTATGACAACTTCTTGTATATCGCCGACAGAAAATCCGTCCACGAGGCGCAGGCCCGAAGGCGCGTTTTCCTTGAGCCGCACTATCCGCTGTCCCTCGTCCCTAATTTCGATTACCGCGCCATTGTCGGGCACGACCACTTCCTCCTCGGCGCGTCCGCACGCCTTTGCTATGTCGGCGTGAACGCGAAGCATATAATGGTATCCGTGCATGGGGATGAAGAAGCGCGGATTTATCTTCTGATGTATCCAGAACGTTTCGTCTCGGTTGGCGTGGCCGGAGGCGTGAACGTCCATGGTGTCGCGATGGATTATCTTGGCACCCTGCCGCGAGAGGTTGTCCTTGAGCTTTTGCACGGCACGCTCGTTGCCCGGCACTATGGATGAGGAAAGCACTATGGTGTCGCCCTTTTTTATCTGCACGTATTTGTGAGTCTTCATCGCAATGCGCATGAGCGCCGCAAACTCATCACCCTGCGCACCGGTCGCCAATATTACCACTTTATTATCCGGTAAACCGGCCAGTTCCTCCGGGCCGATAAAGGTCTTCTCACGAACCTTGAGCATGCCGAGGCGCTTTACTATCTCGACATTGACCTTCATGCTCCGGCCTTCGACGAGCACCTTCTTGCCGCAGTTCTCCGCCGCCTCGAGCATCCGCATGATGCGTTCCAGCTGACTAGAGAAGGTTCCGATGATAAGCCTTCCCTTGGCCTCGGTTATTATTTCATCGAGATTTTTCTGCACGACGCGCTCGGGTATCGAGAATCCCGGTTTCTCGCAGTTGGTCGAGTCGGCCATGAGAAGCAGGACACTCTCTTTTTTAAATATTGCGAATTCCCCTTCCTCTTTTTCCGACGGGATGCCGTTCTCGTGCTCGAGCCGCAGGTCGCCGGTGTGTACAATGAGCCCGTACGGCGTTTCAACGATGATGCCCATAGAGTCGGGGATAGTGTGCGTTACGGAGAAAAAGCGCACTTTCGTTTTGCCTGCGCGGATGCTTTTTTCCTTCTCGACTTCGTGTATATCAAGCGGCTTCAGGTGGGGAAATTCCTCCTGGCGTTTTTTTATCATTACTGCGGTCAATTGCCGCGTGTATATGGGCGGGTAGCCGAGCCTGTCGATTATATAAGGGATACCCCCGATGTGGTCGAGGTGCCCGTGGGTAACGAAGATACCCCGTATCTTTTCGCGCCTGTCCTCGAGATATTTGGTGTTGGGGAGTATATAGTCTATGCCTGGGGTGTCCTCCTCGCGGAATTGCAGTCCGCAGTCAACGACTATGATGTCGTCGCCCATCTCTATGGCGGTCATGTTGCGCCCTATCTCCTCGACTCCGCCTAGCGGCACGATGCGGATGTTGCCTGCTTCGAGCGGCGGGATTGGCTTTTCCTCGCCGTTTTGCGAAGCAAATTCCGGCAAGGTGCGGGGCGGATGGGGCTGGTGGGGGCGCGGGCCGCCGCGCCGCAAAGCGCGGCTCCTAGGCTTTGCGTTGCGATTGGCGGCATAGCGATGTCTTTCGGTGGGCATCGTTATTTATTTATGAATATCGGCCATACAAAATCCACTTCCCTGTGCCAGCGTGCGACACTTAAAAACCGGTCGCTCGGCGACTCGACAAAGCCCAAAGAGAGTCCGTAAAGGCTATCAGGCACAGTATACACGAAATCCGGCGCGTACAAAAATACGGCAGGAATGTCTTTTTGGATCTCGCGCTCGAAGGCCGCATAAAGATTATCCCGCTCCGTGCCGTTGGCCGTCGCGCGCAGTCCCTCCAGAGCCTTGTCCGCCGCCGTGTTGGCGTACATCGCTATGTTAAGTCCGGGATCGTTGCGCTGGCTCGAGTGCCAGAAGGCGAAAAGGTCGAGTTCGCGGCCCACGACTTCGCCGAAGAGCAGAGCCTCATACTTGCGCGGACGAATTATGTTTTGAGACAGATCGCCCGGCTCGTATATTTTTATCTCCACACCTGCACCCATCTTCTCCCAGCTTGAGCGGGCAAATTCCGCCGCGGCGCGCAGCTCCGGCACATTCGCCGTCGCCAGGTCGAGGGAAAGCGCAATGATTTTGGCGCTCTTGCCGGAGCCCGTCTTCTTTTGAAGAACGCCGCTCTCGTTTGCCTTCCACCCACGCGACTCCAAATATGCGCGCGCAGATGCCGCGGCGTCGTCTACTCCGGAAGAAGTGTTTTTCAAAATCCGACTGTTTTTGGGCGACAGCGAAGGAGGTACCGGCAAGTCAAGCGGCGTGCCGTAGCCGCGCAATATGTCTTTAACCAGCTTGTCGCGGTCTATCGCCATGGAAAGCGCGGCGCGAACGTCTTTGTCCCGCAAGACCTCGGAATTGTTCTGATTGAAGAAGATACCAAAAACGCGGCTAAGCGGCGAGACCGCCGTCTTTGCGTCGGGCAGATTGGCGGGCGATATGCCGCTTGCGCTTTCTATCTCGCCGCTCTGGAGCGCATTTATAAGTTCCGACTCGCTGGGATAAAAATTGAGAGTAAGGATGGAGAGGAAAGGCTCGCCGAGAGCGTAGCGCGAGAAGCGCTCGAGCGTGTAGGAAGAAGGAATTCCTCCAGCCGTTTGCGAGAGCGCCCGCACCTTGAATGGTCCCGAGCCGACCGGCCTTGTGTTGAGTTCGCTCCAGGGAAACGCCTCGTCGGAAACCTCTTCCCATAAGTGCTTAGGCAGTATGCCGAGCGCAAGATTGCCGACAAAGGGCGCGTACGGCGAGCGGAGCGTAAAGCGCACCGTGCGCTCGTCCGCGGCCTCTACGGCGACGCCGTCCCAGTTGGCCCGCTCGGGACTCTTTAGCGCGGGCGTCTGGGTTTTCTGCACTGTAAAAACGATATCCTCCGCCGTCACGGGCGCGCCGTCATGAAATACGGCCCCTTCGCGCAAAGTCGCAGTGTAGATTTTTCCATCCTCGGAGACGGAATATTCGGACGCCAAGTCCGGCACGTAGCCGCCCTCCGGCGTCGCCCTCAAAAGACCGGAGTAAACGAGCGCAGTTAAGTCGCGATCGGCATCGGAGAGCGCCAGAATGGGGTTGATGAAGCGCGGACTGCCGACGATGCCCTCTGTGAGCGAGCCGCCGCGCGCGGGCGACTCGACCAAAAGCGCGCTCTCGAGCGCGTATACAAGCCCGACGGTCGAGACGACGAGCATGGCGGCAAAAAACAAAAACAACGCGCGCCCTACCTTGCCCATGGAGCGCAGAGTCTCCTCCGTCTTGATGAGGATGGGGAACCTTTTCATTTGGAAATTTATTGGATAAGCACCGCCGTGAAGGAAGAGAGCGCAAACAAGACGGCAAGCACCATGGTCGCCCAGAAGAGAAATTTTTCCGATCCGCGCCGCGTGTGATAAGCGGCCGTGAAGTTGTCTCCGCCGAAAGCCCCTCCAAGCGACGCTCCCGTCTGCTGGAGCAGGACGCATATAACCAAGGCCGCCGAGAGGATTATTTGTATGTAGGGGAGTACCCCCGCTATGACCATTGCGTAAAATCCTATCATAGCATACTTGACTAGGCAAGAGGATTTGCCTATACTCGAGCCGAGTTATAAAAATCATGAAGAAGAACAAAAAAGCAGTTCGCAAGGTTAAGAATGCCGGAATTTCGAAGCCGCGCCCTACGGGTGCCTTGGGCCAACCTTATGGCGACCGCGTGCTGGTCAAGCCCTCGGCGCCGGAGGAGGTAACCTCTTTCGGCCTCATCATTCCCGATACCGCCAAAGAAAAGCCCGAGCATGGCGTCGTCGTGGCTGTCGGCCCCGGCAAAAAAACGGAAGAGGGAAAGGTCATACCGCTTTCGGTAAAAGTTGGTGACTGCATCATGTTTTCCAAATACGGCTACGACGAGGTAAAAATAAACGGCGTCGAATATTATCTTATCCGCGAAGACAGCATCACAATGGTGCTTAACAAATAATTTTATGGCTAAGCAAATTCTTTTTAACGAGCGCGCGCGGCGGGCGCTTAAGGCCGGAGTGGACAAGGCGGCGGGCGCGGTCAAGGTGACTCTCGGCCCCCGCGGCCGCAACGTGGCGCTCGATAAGGGCTACGGCGGCCCCACCATAACCAACGACGGCGTTTCCATAGCCAAGGAGATATCATTTAAGGACAAATTCGAGAATATGGGCGCAGAGTTGGTCAAGGAGGTGGCAAGCAAGACCAACGACATCGCCGGCGACGGCACCACTACCTCGGTCGTCCTTTTGCAGGCGCTCGTCGAGGAGGGAATGAAGCATACGGAAGCAGGGCTGTCGGCCATGGGCGTGCGCGCGGGCATAGAGCGCGCGACGCAGGAGGCGGTTGCGGCGCTAAAAGCGCTCTCCAAAAAGATACAAAGCGACGAGGAAGTGCGGCAAGTCGCAACGATTGCCGCCGAATCGGAAGAGATAGGCGCCAAGATAGCGGAAGTTATTAAAAAAGTCGGGAAAGACGGTGTCGTAACCGTAGAGGAGTCGCAGTCGCTCGAAATAGAAAGTGAGATAGTCGAGGGTATGGAGTTCGACCGCGGATACGTGAGCGCATACATGGTCACCGACCCATCGCGCATGGAGGCCGTGTTCAAAGACCCGTACATTCTGATAACGGACAAAAAAATATCGTCCGTGCAGGAGATACTGCCATTGCTAGAAAAGATCGCCCAGAGCGGCAAAAAGGACTTGGTAATAATCGCCGACGACGTAGAGGGCGAGGCACTCGCGACTTTTGTGGTCAACAAATTGCGCGGGACATTCAATGTACTTGCCGTCAAAGCGCCGGGATACGGGGACCGCAAAAAGGAGATGTTAGCCGACATCGCAACTGTCACGGGCGCGCAGGTTATTTCCGACGAGCAGGGAATAAAGTTCGACAACGCGACATTGGCGATGCTCGGGCGCGCGGGCAAGGTTATAGCGACCAAAGACAACACGGTAATCGTCGGCGGCAAGGGAGGGAAGAAAGAGATAGAAGCGCGCGTCGCGCAAATCCGCGCGCAAAAGGAGCAGACAACCTCCAAATTCGACAAGGAGAAATTGGATGAACGTCTGGCAAAGCTTATGGGCGGGGTCGCTGTTATCCGCGTCGGCGCCGCGACCGAGACGGAAATGAAGTATCTGAAGCTGAAGATAGAGGACGCGGTCAATGCGACAAAGGCCGCGGTCGAGGAGGGCATAGTCCCCGGTGGGGGTGTGGCGCTCGTAAAGGCGATGCACAAAGTCGCCGAGCAGTTCGAAAAGCAAAAAGACAAAATGAATGAAGACGAGCGCGTCGGATACGAGGTACTGCTCAAGGCGCTCGAGCGACCACTACGCCAGATAGCGCAGAACGCGGGCTTTGACCCGGGTGTCGCGGTTTTAAAAGTGTACGAGAGCAAAGGCAATGCTGGATACGACGCTCGCATGGGGCAGGTTGTGCCGGACGTGATAACGGCCGGCATCATAGACCCGGTCAAAGTTACGCGCACGGCGCTCGAACGCGCCGCCTCCGCCGCAGCAATACTGCTTACTACCGAGGCCGCAATCGCTGAGGAGCCCAAGGAGGAAAAGGACGCACCCATGCCCGCAGGTGGGATGGATATGGATTACTAGGGCAGGGGTGCTACAATGAAACCATGACGGCATTTTATGTAACGGCGGCTCTTTTGGTGGTGCTCGTTATATGGGCAATAGCCGCATACAACAGCCTTGTTCGCATGGTCAACCGCGCCAAAGAGGCGTGGGCCGACATAGACGTCCAGCTCAAGCGTCGGTACGACCTTATTCCGAATTTGGTGGAGACGGTCAAGGGCTACATGCAGCACGAGCGCACAACGCTAGAGAAGGTAACATCCGCGCGCGTCGCCGCTATGGACGCGGGCGGGGTAGAGGCCAAGGGCAAGGCCGAGAACATGCTGACTGGCGCCCTTAAAAGTTTGTTCGCAGTCGCGGAGGCGTATCCGGACCTGAAGGCCAATCAAAATTTCCTTGAGTTGCAGCGCGAGCTTAGCGACACTGAGAACAAGATCCAGTCGGCGCGGCGCTTCTACAACACCAATGTGCGTGACCTCAACACCAAAATACAGAGCTTCCCCAGCAATGTCATTGCGGGTATGTTCCGCTTCGAGCCCCGCGAATTCTTCGAGCTTGGCGGGAGCGAGGCGGCGGCGCGCGAGCCGGTCAAAGTTAGTTTTTGATGATGAAAAAGAAATCTGTAAAGAGAGGGCGAAAGGTTGTAACACTCGACAGTCTGGCTATTATGGTGCAAAAGGGATTTGTGGAGGCGCGCGATCAATTAGAAGAACATAAAGTTGAATTCAAACAATTCAAGGAATCTACTAACAAATCGCTTTTTAAACTTCATTCCCAAACGGCTGTTGTAAACCAGCGGCTCGGAAATATCGAGAAGGTTCTGGGTCCATGGGTGTATGTGATTGATGCGCTTAAAGTAAATTTCCGCGACCACGAACTCCGCATTGCGCGTCTTGAGCGCAACGCTGGTTTGAAGAAATAGATGGCGGATACCGCTAGATGGCATCCAATCTTTACACGCACCAGGACCAAAACATCGCCAAGACATGGCTCCTAATGGCCATGTTCGCGCTTGTCGCAATAGGCATAGGCTGGGCGGTGTCGTGGTACTTCGACAGCCCCGGCGTGCTTGCGGTAGCTGTTATTTTTGCCGCCGCAATGAATGTCGCGAGCTACTGGTTTAGCGACAAAATAGTAGTGGCAGCAGCGCGTGCGCGGCCTGCCGACGAACGGCAATACGCCGACTTGCACAATATCATCGAGAATCTCTCGATAACCGCCGGCCTCCCCAAGCCGCGCGTATATATTATCGAGGACCCGGCGCCAAACGCCTTCGCCACGGGACGCAACGCAAAACATGCCGTCGTGGCGGTAACAACAGGACTACTACAAACGTTAGATAAAAACGAGCTTGAAGGCGTTATTGCCCACGAGCTCTCGCATGTCGGCAACAAGGACATGCTCGTCTCGACTGTTGTTGTCGTGTTGGTTGGAGTCGTAACCATTGTCTCGGATATATTTTTGCGGACGAGCATTTTCGGGCGAGGCAATAGGGAAGAGCGCGGCAATCCCATATTAGCCGTGATAGCCATCGCGTTTGTCGTACTCGCGCCTATTGTTGCGACACTTTTGCAACTTGCAATATCGCGCAAGCGCGAGTTTTTGGCCGACGCGTCCGGCGCGCTCCTTACGCGCTATCCGGAGGGGCTGGCTAATGCATTGCGCAAAATAAGCGGCTACAATGCTCCCATGCTCCACGCGAACACCGCAACGGCGCACCTTTACATTTCGAACCCGTTCGGCCCGCGCGCCGCGGCAGGCGGCCTCGCCAAGCTGTTTATGACCCACCCGCCGATAGAAGAAAGAATAAAGGCGCTCCTCGGCCAATAATTATGTTATATTTTCTGCGCACGGAAGGGTGGCTGAGTGGTCGAAGGCACCGGTTTGGAGTACCGGCATGGGGGAAACCTCATCGGGAGTTCGAATCTCCCCCCTTCCGCAATTTTTCGAAAAGGGTTTCCGAACCAAAAATATGGTCGGCGCGAAGCGCCGTCTGTTCTGCATTCCCCCCCGCCAAATCAGAAATGCATGGAGCGTTTTTCTTTCGGGGTTGCCGTCGTACTCGGCGGCGGGCGGGGCCTCGGTCGCACTGGCACGGAATCGGAGCGTACAGCGTCGTTTAGCGCCACCACGCGCTCGGCGCGCGCGAAGTCAGTCCTCCTCCGGATGCTCGCCAAAATAGGTTCGAATGTTGTACAGTAAAGACCGCAAATGACGGTAGTCGCTCGATATCTGATAGTTTTAATACTTATGGCGGCGGTAATTGCGGCGGCTATTGTTTTCTCAAATTACCAGCAAGGTCGAATCTTGATTAGTATCGGCGGTGCAAAGGTTGAAGTGGAAATCGCGGATTCGACAGCGGAGCGTATACGGGGCCTCTCGGGCAGAGATCCGTTGCCCGAGGGCAAGGGAATGCTTTTTATTTTTGAGAGCGATGGCTATCACGGCATCTGGATGAGGGACATGCGCTTCGCGCTGGATATAGTTTGGGCCGATGCGAAAGGAAAAATAGTGACCGTTGCGCGCAATGTAGCGCCGGAAACTTATCCGAAAGTGTTCGAGCCTTCGGCGCTTGCGCGCTATGTTCTGGAAGTTCCCGCGGGATTTGCTAAGAGGAACAGCATTGCGGAGGGGGATAAAATTGTGCTAAAATAGCGTCAGCGCGTCGAGTAGTAGCTCCGTGCCGAAAAGGTGCGGGGAGGAAAGTCCGAACACTCAGCCCAGTTTTACCGGGCAAAGGTAGTGGGTAACGCCCATCGTGCGCTCTCTGCGGGCGCAAGAGGTGCGAACAGAGACGAGTCCCGCCGCAAGGCGGGGGTGAAACGGCTAAATCCTTACCCGAGTGCAAGGCCGTGCCCGACACACTGCAAGTATGTCGGGAGTGCCGCTCGAGCCTTGCAGTAATGCAGGGCCCAGATAAATTACTGCTTAGTCTCGCCGAAGCTTCAGCGAAGGCGGACCCGCCTCCGCCAGGGCTATGGCGCGGTAAAACAGAATTCGGCTTACAGACGCGCGCGCAGAATATGTGAAGGCCCGGCCAACCGCCGGGCCTTTGCGTTTGCAAATCCACAATTTTTTGAAGAGCGGCTGAAAAAAGTGGTATATTGGTAATAGGTTCCCTAATTAATAGAACAGGGGCATTGTGCCTCTGCAGTTATTGTAACGACTATGAATTCTGTTTTAATATCGTGGTCTCGTCTCGTCTATCTGGCTGGACTGGTGCTTTGTCTCGTACTTGTCGTTCCTTTAGTATGGTTTCCCTTCGCGCTCGGAAAGACGGCTCTTTTCGCGCTCGCAATGCTCGCAGCTGCCATTCTTTTTGTTTCTGGCGGCGGAACCGCCGCGCTCTCTCGCTCGCGCGGGTTCTACATAGCCCTATTCGTCTGTCTTATACCGCTCGCATATTTGCTCTCTACGGCCTATTCCGTAAATCCAGCCGTCGCTTTTTTGGGTCAAGGAGTTGAGGTAGATACAATACTCTTCACGCTTTTGGCGTTTCTGGCCTTTATTTTATCCTTCGCGCTCTTTAGAACCTTAAGAACCGTTCGCATACTGCTCGCGACGCTTACGACGGCGCTCGTCGTCGCCGCCGCGTTCCAGTCCGCAAACATCTTTATCCCGTCCATGCCGCTCCAGTCCTTTGCCGACCAATCGGCGAATTTAATAGGCAAATGGAACGATCTCGGCATCCTGCTCGGGCTCTTGTTCCTGCTCCTTCTCTCGCGCCTCGAATTAATGAGTACGCCGCGGATTGGCGCGCGCCTGTTGTGGGCGGGACTTTCCGTTTTGACCGTCGTTCTGCTCGGGTTCGTCAACTTTGCCCTGGTGTGGTGGTTTATACTTGCAGGATCCGTCGTCATAGCCGCGACATCTTTGCTGGAGAGGCGCGGTACGGAAGCCTCTCTCCGATCAAATGGCGTGCCGTGGTTTGCCGCCGCGGGTGCAGCGCTCTCCATCGCCTTCCTCATATATGGCGGCGCCGTCAACGCAGCGCTCACGAGCTTTTTCCCGGTGTCCTCGCTTGAAGTACGGCCCTCGTACATCGCGACGCTCGAGATAGTTTCCACCGCGCGAGACGGCAAGATAAAGCCGCTCCTCATAGGTACTGGGCCGAGCACTTTTCTTCAAAATTGGCTCCTGCATAAACCCGCCGAGGTCAATCAGTCAGTCTTTTGGAATCTGGACTTCCTTGTCGGCTTTTCCACGCTGACTACCGCACTTCTCACGGTCGGCGTAATCGGGGTGCTCGCCTGGCTCGTGCCTATATCTCTCGTTTTGCTTGCGGCCGCCCGCGCCCTCCGGCAGAAATTCCTGACCAGGGAGGATATCGGAGAGGCCACAAGTATTGTGCTCTCGAGCTCGTTCCTTTTTGCGGTGCTTCTTTTGTACGTGCCGAGCCCCAATATCGTGCTGGCGGCCTTTATCTCGGCCGGCGCGGCGTTCGGCTTTTTGTGGCGTCAGGGCCGGCCGCGCGAGGAGGCCGCAAATACGGGTTTTAACCGGCTCGCGGCCGCCGCGGTCGCGGTCTTGCTTGTCGCGCTCTCGATTGTTCCGGCTATATTCGGAGCCAAGCGCCTTGCGTCGAATGCATTCATTGCATACGGCCAGGCGGCTCTCGCGCAGGGCGACGAGGACTCGGCGCTTGCCGCGTCGGCTCGCGCCGCAATATTCGAGGAGACCAGCGACTCGCTCATGCTGAAGACTGGCGCTGGTATGGAAAAGCTCGTTTCTATCGCCGCCACAGTGGGAGAGCCGACGGATGATGTCCGCCGACAGTTTACCTCTCTCGTTCAGGAAAGCATCGCGGCGGGGCAGAGGGCCCACGACCAAAATCCGGCCGACTATCGTCCGGATGTGGCGCTCGGGAAAATTTATGACTTTCTTGCCGGTCTCCGCGTTCAGGGCGCGGAGGATAGCGCCCGCGCCGCTTACGACGCAGCCGCAGAGCGCAACCCGACCAATCCGCAGATACCGCTCTTGCGCGCGGTCTTTGAAGCGCGCGCGGGCAATATGCAGCAGGCGCAAGTTTTTGTCTCGCAAGCATTGACGCAAAAGTCCAACTACACCGATGCGATGCTGTTCGTCGTGCAGACCGCGGCTGCAAGCAACGACATGCCTACGGCCACGCGCGCCGCGCAGGCGGCGGCGCAAACAGCGCCCGGGGTCCCGTCAATCTGGTTCCAGCTGGGGCTCCTGTATTACTCGCAGGGGATGATGAGCGAGTCCATTACTTCGCTCCGGCAGGCGATCTCGCTCGCGCCCGACTATGCCAACGCGAAGTATTTCCTCGGCCTCGCGCTTGCGGCGGAGGGGCAGAATGAAGAGGCGTTGAATCTTTTTGCAGACCTGCAAAAAGGCAATCCCGATAACGAGGAGGTGCTGTCAATAATAAATAACCTACAGCAAGGAAATGAGCCGTTCGCAGGCGTAAAAGATGAAAAACCGGAGCAGCGCGCAACTGCGCCGATAGCGGAGTAATATATGTTCTATGAGTCCCAAAGAAGCAGCCTCTAGCGGGGTGGGGCTTTTTGCGCGCCTCGCGGCTCCGGTGCGTGGCCTGCATCAGGCTGCGTACCTGCTTGCGCTCTTTGCACTGCTTTCTCAAATACTCGCGCTGGTGCGCGATCGCCTGCTTGCGGGATCCTTCGGCGCGTCGGAAACTCTTGACCTGTACTTTGCAGCCTTCCGCCTTCCGGATCTCCTGTTCGCCTCCATTGCGTCTTTGCTCTCGCTCTACGCGCTGATGCCCGCGCTCTCGCGGCTCGAGAGTGAAAGCGAGGGCTACGCGGCGTCTTTTTTACGCCGGAGCCTACTTGTTTTCTTTGCCGCGATGGCGGCCGCAAGCGCCGTCGCTTTTGTTTTTGCACCGGAGCTGGTTGCGCTCATAGCTCCCGGCATCGCGGGCCCCCACGCCAATGACGTTGGCGTGGGGGCCGGAGAAAAACTTGTGTCACTCACCCGCATTCTACTGCTCCAGCCGATACTGCTCGGCGCATCCAACATTGTCGCGGCGCTGACACAGTTTAGACACCGCTTCGTGCTCTATGCTCTCTCGCCTCTGCTTTATAACCTCGGGATCATATTCGGACTTGTTTTCCTTTATCCGGCCTTGGGGCTTACGGGACTTGGGATCGGGGTAGTGATGGGCGCCGCTCTGCACCTTTGCGTACAGCTGCCGTTTTTTGCAGGCGAGCGCGGCAGGGCATTGCCCTGGAAAAAGGCTGGAGGGGAGCTTGCTGGGGCTCTTGCGCTGTCTGTTCCGCGCACGCTCACGCTCATGGGCGGACAATTTGCACTGCTTGTGCTTACTGCGCTGGCTTCGCTTGCGGAGAGGGGCTCCATTGCGGTTTTTACGTTCGGGTTCAACCTGCTTGGCGTGCCGCTTGCGATTATCGGCGTTTCATATTCGGTGGCGGCATTTCCTACACTGTCGAATCTGCACGCCAGTGGCCGGCGTACTGAATTTCTGCAGCACATAAGCACGGCTCTGCGGCACATCCTGTTTTGGACGATACCCGCGACGGTTTTCATCATTGTTCTTCGCGCCCAGCTCGTACGCGTCATTTTGGGCTCGGGCGCTTTCGATTGGGATGCAACGCGGCTTGTCGCCGCGTCACTCGCGCTCTTTGCGCTGGCTCTCGCCGCACAGTCAATAACACTGCTTGCCGTGCGTGCATATTATGCCGCCGGGCAGACGGCGCGCCCGCTGATTTTCTCCGCCGTGTCGGTCGCGGCGACCGCCGCCTTCGCGATGCTCCTTTCGATGCTCTTTGGAGCGAGTCATTTCATGCGCGACTTTTTGGAATCTATTTTGAGGGTTCCCGATATCCCCGGAACCGAAGTCCTGATGCTCCCGCTCGCTTATGCGCTCGGCGCAATTTTGCAGGCGGCTCTTCTGCTTTATTTTTTCGCGCGCGATTTTGCGCTCCCGCTCCGGCCGCTGTCGCGGCTTTCCCTGCAGAGTTTCAGCGCCGCCGTACTCTTTTGGGTCTTGTGGCGACGACTATTGTGCTTGTCGCCATGCGCAATAATGAAATAGCGGAAGTTTGGAGCGCTCTCCATGGGCGGCTCGTAAAGGGACCGCCGGCGCTCGAGTCGACCGAAGTTTCATAACGTGATACCAATATACGAATGCAAAATGATATATATGTCCGCAACTTCAGCATCATAAGTCATGTTGATCATGGCAAATCGACCCTTGCCGACCGGCTTCTTGAGCTTACGGGCACCATAGAGAAGCGCAAAATGCGCGAACAGGTTCTCGACTCGATGGAGCTCGAACGCGAGCGCGGCATTACGATAAAAATGCAGCCGGTGCGCATGCGGTATGAGGAGTATGTGCTGAATCTTATAGATACACCAGGGCATGTAGATTTTTCCTACGAAGTTTCCCGCGCGCTTTCCGCCGTCGAGGGCGCACTGCTCTTGGTGGACGCTACGGAGGGCGTGCAGGCGCAGACACTCTCGGTTTTGCGCTTAGCGCAGGCTCAAGGACTCGCCATCGTTCCGGCCATCTCCAAAATAGATTCGCCGCTGGCGAAAATTGATGACGTAAGGCGCCAAGTGGCAAAACTGCTCGCGATTATGGAAGAGGAAATTTTATTATGCTCAGGCAAAACCGGGGAGGGAGTTGAAAGCGTGCTTAAGGCAATAGTCGAAAGAATTCCGGCTCCAAAACCTGCCTCGGCAAAACCAGCAAATTCCGGGTACGGCGATTGCCTCGCCGTCGCTCGGCAAACCCCCTCCATTTGCTGTTTTGCCTCTGCAGGCTCTCATATTCGACTTTCAGTATTCCGACCATCAGGGCGTAATAGTGTACTTGCGTGTCTTTGGCGGCAACATCAAAAAAGGCGACACACTGGAGTTTGCGATGAGCGGTCGCGCATTTTCCGCACTTGAGGTGGGAATATTTGCTCCTGCTCCGCAACCTGTCAGCGAGCTCTCTGCCGGTTCTATAGGCTATGTAGTGACTGGTATCAAGGAAGCTGGTTTCGCACGCGTGGGCGACACTATACGGCAAAAAGGCTCCAAGACGTCAATTCTGCCCGGTTATGCCGAGCCGCACCCCGTTGTCTGGGCAAGCTTGTATCCCGAAAGCCAGGATAACTTTACCGCCCTGCGGCAGGCCCTTATGCGCCTAAGGCTTAGCGACTCGGCGCTGTCGTTCGAGGAGGAGTCCTCGGGCATTCTCGGCCGCGGATTCCGGTGCGGCCTCCTCGGCATGCTTCATCTTGAGATAGTTACCGAACGTCTGCGGCGCGAATTTAATTTAAGGCTTATCGTAACCATGCCGACCGTGCATTATGAGGTCGAGCTTAAAAACGGTAAACGCATTACGATATACTCGCCCGCGCTCTTTCCGGAGCATGGAGATGTTCAAAAAGTGTATGAGCCTTACGTGGAAGCTGAAATCATTTTGCCCGCCGAATATCTTGGCGCACTCACTACTTTGCTGTACGAGCATGAGACAAAGGCCGCATCAACCGACACCTTCAGCGAGGGTCGGATGATAATAAAGGCAATAATGCCCCTGCGGGAGCTTATGCGTAATTTCTTTGACAAAGTTAAGAGCATTTCACAGGGATATGCGTCTGTGGCATGGGAGATGCGCGACCTGCGCGAGGCGCAAGTTACCAAGCTCGACATATTGATTGCGGACGAGAGCATACCGGCTTTCGCCCGTATAGTCTCCGAGCATCGCGCGCAAGGCGAGGCGGTAAGCGCCGTGGAGAAGCTCTATAAAATTTTGCCGCGCCAGCTATTTGCGGCAAAAATACAAGGCAAGGCTCTGGGGCGCATACTGTCATCGCGCACCCTGCCGCCCCTGCGGAAGGACGTTACCGGGTACCTCTATGGCGGCGACAGGACCCGCAAAATGAAGCTCTGGGCAAAGCAAAAACGCGGCAAGGAAAAGCTAAAAGAGCGCGGGAAAGTGAATATCCCAGAAGAAGTGTTCTATAAAATGATCAAGAGCGAATAGCCCTTAGAAAAGATAGATAAAATAGGAGAATATCAGCGACACTATCATAAGAACGGCCACGACGCCGAATGCCTTTGTTATACGCTCCCTGTTCTTTCCAAACATGAAGGTATACTAGCAAATATGCAGGAGTTTCGCCAGCGCCGCGCGAACAAGGCAAGCGTGCCCCGAGTGCTTATGCGCATGGCCGGTGCCGCGCTCCTGCTTTTTTTGACTTTTACCGCGGCGCGCGCGACGTACGGCATGTACGGGAGATTCAGCGGCGCAAGCTCGCACAACGCGGCCTCAACCGCAAAACAGAGCGAGCTCGAAAGTGAGCTCGCGCGGCTTAAAGACAGTGTCGGGGAGTTGCAAAGCGAGCGCGGGGTCGAGGAGGCCTTGCGCGAGCGCTACGGGCTTGCGAGGCCGGGCGAGGGCGAGATACGTATAGTACGGCAGGCGCCGCTTCGGGGTGGCGAGGAGCCCGGTTTCCTCGAGCGCGTTTGGAACAGGTTGTTCGTATGGTAAAATCTTTTTCGCGAGCGCGAAAGCGGGATTAGTTTAATGGCAGAACTTCTGCTTCCCAAGCAGGTGGCGCGAGTTCGATTCTCGCATCCCGCACCAATACAGAACTCAACGGCTTTTTCAAAGCCAAAAGGTGGGACGCGCGAAGCGCGTCCCACTGATTTTCCCCCATTTTTCCAAACGAATTCAGAATTTTTGGCGCGCTTGCGCGCACCTGTTTTTCGCCGAGGAGGAGGTTCGAGCCAAAGATTTCTTTGGCACAGACCTTTTTCGCAAAAAGGTCTGAATCAGAAGCGGATATAGATGAGATTGGCCGGATGCTCGGCGGCTGGATCCGTTCAAGCAAGGAGCGATAAGGGAAGCGCCCGCACAAGGGCGGGCGCTTCCGTGGATAGTGGGATAACTGCCGAGCGGCACCGGAACCCACGTCGTCGACGCGGTAGCCGTAACAGTAGCTGACGCTGAGCCCGACCTCGTCGAAGCTGCCGACTACCGACGGGTACTCGCCCGAGCACTTATCGGTCTTGATCGTCGTCTCGGCGCAGTGGGCCCACTTCGAGCCGTTGGGACGCTTGCCGGTCTTGCGGAAGACGAATTGGTTTTTCGTGGTCTCGGCGACCGTCGTCGCCAACCCGTACTCCGGCGGGAGCATCTTCACGTGTTCGTCGGGCAACTTGCCCGTCGAGCCTGGGACGATTTCGATGCGCAGCAGATGCCAGCGCGGCGCAAGCGTTGTCACGTGGACATGCGGCTGGCCGTCGTGCCACGAAGTCGGGTAGAAATTCGGCGATCTCGAACAGCGAGTTGCCGAACACGAGGCGAGCGATGCGCGTGTCCGTTTTAGGCAGATGGAACCAGCCGTTTGTCCCATTTCCGAACGAAAAGCGAACACTCAAAATACCCTGTTTTTGTGTTCGGTTTGTTCGGTTTTAGACACAAATCGGCGACATTAAGGGGTGTCTAATATGTCTAATCTGACACCTGATTGGCTGTCAGATTTGTAAGGTTTTGGCCTGTCGGGTGTCGGATTTGTCGGATTTTGCTCTAAAATTGCGCGCGTGCAATATATCGCTTTTAGTGTGCAATTTGTGCAATTTTGACCCTGACTAGGATACCTCGGCCTGCTATACTGAAATCTCCAGAACGATCCTTACGGTGCCTTGCGTGGCAGGGTCTGAGACTAGGATGGGGCACCAATATTTGATACACTGTGACTCATATGAAAACCGTAACCATTTACTCGACGCCGACGTGCCATTTCTGTCACATGGCGCGGGACTTTTTCAACGAGAAGGGAATATCATACATCGACCATGACGTGGCGGCCGACGGGGCGAAGCGCCAGGAAATGATACAAATGACAGGTCAGCTCGGCGTGCCGGTTATCGTAATAGACGGCGACATTATGGTCGGCTTTGATCGCGCCCGTATTGCTGATAAATTGGGGATTGCCGCATAATAAGTCTGCGGCGGCGCGGGCCCCCGTAGTTCAATAGATAGAACAGCCCCGTCCTAAGGGGTAGATGTGGGTGCAATTCCTGCCGGGGGCGCAGATAATACAGAGTACACAATCTATGGATGGCCGGAAACAAGAAGCTGTACTTACTTCAAGGAAGCTTGTCGCGGACGGCGCGTATGAGGTTTCTTTCGAGCTTTCCGAGTCTATCCAATTTGCGCCGGGACAATATGCCTGGGTAATACTGCCGGAGCTTGCGCATCCCGACCGCCGCGGGAATCGCCGGTCCTTCTCTATCATTTCAACGCCTTCCGACGCCAAAAACATTCGCTTTCTTTTCCGTGTTCATTCTCCAAACAGCGGGTATAAAAAGACTCTTCTTGAGCTTCCGCTCGGCTCGCGCGCGCAAATAGATGCGCCGTTCGGATTACACACTCTGCCCAATGCCACCACAATCATAATGGTGGCCGGAGGCGTGGGGATTTCCTCTTTCTTAAGCATTATCCGCGACATGGAGGAGCGCGGTGCATGGAGACAACTGACGCTTATTTTCGGCAACTCGTCGCAAAAATCGGCCCCATTCCTCGATGAGCTTAGGATGTATGCAAAAAACCGTCCGATTTTTGAACTGCGCGAGGTAGAGGGTTCGATATCGAAAGAACATCTTCCCGTCGGCACGACGCCCAAAGACACTCGATGGCTTTTGGCCGGTCCAAAGGAAATGACCAACAAAGTCGCCGCCGTGCTTACGGCCGCGGATATTGACCCTGGCCGCGTGTTGTGCGAAGAATTCCCTCCGCCGGCTCTCGACAAAGGACTGCCGGTTATCGACGAACAGACTATGTCGGATTCCAATTTTTATAAACTGGCTGTCGAGAACGCCTCTAATCACGTAATTTTTACCGATATCGAAGGCACCATAGTGTATTGCAACAAGGCGGCCGAGCACATAACCGGATACACGTTTGAGGAAATGCGCGGCTCGACGCCGCGCCTGTGGGGAGGTCTTATGGATAAAAATTTTTACGAGCATTTATGGCGGATAATAAAGCGCGAACGCAAGCCGTACTCCGGCAAGATAAAGAACAGGAGAAAGAACGGCGAAGTATATACGGTGATCGCACGAATTTCGCCTGTCTTGGGCAGAGACGGCGATCTTATAGGTTTCCTCGGCACCGAAGAGGACATAACCGACCTGGAGAAAATAGACCAGGCGAAGACCGAGTTTGTCTCGCTTGCGTCGCATCAATTGCGCTCGCCGCTCTCCGTAATCAACTGGTACACCGAAATGCTCCTTGGCGAGGGAGTCGGAGGGCTGAACGAGAAGCAAAAGAGGTATTTATCGGAAGTCAAAAATGGGAGCCGGCGAATGACCGAACTCGTAAAGGATCTGCTTAACGTGTCGCGCCTTGAGCTTGGGACTCTTGTCATAGAACCCCGGCCCGTAAGCCTGCCTGCGCTTATTGCGGAAGCGGTGCAGGAGCAAGCGCCGGATTTGCATAAGAAAAACATAAAGCTTAACGAATCGTACGCGCCGCAGGTTTCTACATTTCCCGCGGACCCCAAGTTTCTGAAGATAATAGTGCAAAACTTGCTGTCCAATGCGGTGAAGTACACCCAGGATGGAGGAGAAGTCAGCGTGCGTACCGAGCTTGCGGACGGGAAGATGGTTCTTTCGGTTTCAGATACGGGGTATGGCATACCGGAAGATCAACAGCGGAAAATATTCACTAAGCTTTTCCGCGCGCGCAACGTCGTCAAAAAAGACACGGAGGGCTCCGGCATAGGACTGTATCTGGTGAAGTCCATAGTAGAGCGCTCCGGCGGCTCTATATGGTTTACTTCCAAAGAAGGTGCGGGGACGACGTTTTTTGTGGCGTTTCCTGCGGAGGGGATGCGCGCTCAGCGGGATGATATAATGTAAACCGTTAAACGATGGAATCCGACAAAAATAAAGTCCTGCTTATTGCCGAAGACGAGCCGTCTCTGCGCTATATATTGCGCGATAAATTGTCCAATATCGGATTTACGGTTTTTGAGGCGGCCGACGGGGAAGAGGGACTTGCGGTGGCCATGAAGGAACACCCGGACCTTATTTTGCTCGACCTTGTAATGCCGAAGATGGACGGCATCTCGATGCTGAAGAAATTGCGCGAGAGTGATTGGGGCAAGTCGGTCAAAGTTCTTGTGCTGACGAACCTGGACGAAACGGGTAAAATTTCCGAGGCTGTCGAGCACGGCGCGGAAGAATATTTGATAAAAAGCGACTGGTCCATAGAGTCAATAGTGGCAAAAATCCGGGAGAAATTCGGCATGTAAAGCAATTGCGCATGGACCCAGAGATAGAAGAGCTTAAAGAGCTTGCGCGCGCGCAGAGCAGGATCGCGGAAGACACTAACCGCATCGTGCACAAACTCCATCGCGGCGTCTGGTGGGGAAGGATATGGACATTGCTTTGGTGGGCGGCGGTGCTCGGTATAGGCGGAGCCACATATTACTACTATCTCGCGCCATATGTGGACCAGATACAGGCACTTTACGGCAACGCCCGCGGAATTTTTGAGAATTTTAGGTAACTGCCGCGTAGTGATATACTATAAAAAACCGCTTGGGTAGCTCAGTTGGTAGAGCATCTCCCTGAAGAGGAGGGGGTCGCCGGTTCGAGCCCGGCCCCAAGCACCACGTTGGAAATGTCAAAGATTCAGATGTCGCCTCGCTTCGCTCGGCGACCAAATCGTATGGATTTTTCGGGGCAAAAAGAAATTCCCGATTCCATGTTGGCAATTCGGAAAGATTATCTGTCTGAAGGAGATTTGCGGCTTGATTCAAGGATTTTACGAACTCACGAGCCGGTTCGAGCCAAGACAACCCTTTTGTCTCAAAATCGGTGATTTTCTCGGAAAGCGCGACTTTTTGGAAAATGAGAATATCTTTTTTGGCAGCGTATTCTTTTTGTGTTAGCGTGTCGTCAAGATAGACATCAAGTAGCTTTTGAATTCTTGTCTCTACTTGCGATAACTGCTCTTTGAGATTTACCACTTCACTTTGCGCCTGTTCTTTTGCTTGATTTTCTTCCGTATCCAAAGCCACCAAAACTTTCTCGGTGTCTTGGCTCGACAAAGAAACTTTTTGAAGGAAGGTTTTGATTTGGGAAACTAACTGATTTTCACCGAGATACTTTTCTTGGCATACGCCTCGCTTTTTGGTACAGCGATAGTAAGTGTAAATACCGCCATTTCCCTTTGCATATTGAGCAGTAATTGAGCAACCACACGAGGCGCATTTCATAAGGCCAAGAAAAGCAAAACTATGTTTTCTATCGGGACGTACTTTCCCACGCTTCGTCATAACTTCCTGACATTTATCAAAAAGTTTCTTTGATATTAACGGCTCGTGCATTCCCTCAAAAATTTCCCCTTTGTATCTCATCAGTCCAATGTAGAAAGGATTTTGTAGAATATGCTGAACATTGCTCAAGGATATTTTGTTATCAGCATTAGTGAGCAGTTTCTTCTTCTCACACCAATTTGCAAGAATGTTGAGAGAATATGCTCCGGTAGCGTACATTTCAAATATCTTTCTTACTTTAGGAGCTTTTTCTTTATCAACATCGATACCTCTCGTTTTGGCGTTATTTAGATAGCCAACCGGAGCCCAACTTGGCCATACCCCATTTCGTATTTTTTGCCGTAGTCCACGCTTCACATTCTCTCGCAAATTGTCCACGAAGTATTTACTTTGCCCAAAAGCAATGTTCAGCATGAATAATCCTTGCGGTGTAGGTTCAAACCAGAAACAGGGAAATTTGAGAGCACGAATCAAGCCGCGATCCACAAAATGGATAATCTTTCCGCCGTCTACCGAATTTCTTGCAAGACGATCCGGATGCCAAGAAACAATGCCATCTGCTTTTCCTTCCTCAATCAATGACAACATTTCTGCGAATTTCATTCGTCCGGGTTCTTTTGCGGTTTTGGCCTCTTGGAAAGAGGCGACAATTTCAAGTTTTTCTTTTGCGGCAAATTCTTTGAGCTCAACAAGTTGAGCTTCAATCGATAGAACTTGTCGGTCATCTTCTTCGGTGCTTTTGCGAGCGTATATTATGTATTTCATAGTTTTTGTTAGTTAATGATTGAAATTTTTCTTTTCTGCTTCTAACGGAATCGGGAATTTCTTTTTGCCCCGAAAAATCCATACGATTTGGTCGCCGAGCGAAGCGAGGCGACATCTGAATGCCGCACGAATCAAAACCGCAAAAGAACTTGTTAAAAACATCGGCTCGAACCATATTTTGTAGAAGCAGAAAAGAAAAATTTTAATCATTTGATTTTTGTTCTCAAGAAGCGGCTTTTAGCCGCTTCTTGACTTTATATATTATTCTGGTATCATGTGTCATAGTGTTCGGGGAATGAACTGACCTTTGAAAGGAGAATGCGATGGAATACGTGTTTTGGTGGTTTCTTCTCGCCATTCCGTGCTTTTTTGTTGCTTACTGCAATGGCGCAGACATGAACTTCAGGTTGAACTCTCCCAGCTATGAGGAAGGCTTCTGGAAGTTCTACAAGAACTTCTTCAGTGATGGTTTTCGCCTCCTTGTCCACGACTACTTCGGGGTTTACTGTCCATGGAGTTGGGAAAGGGCAAAGAGGCATCGCCTCGCAGATATGCGCACGTATCTCGGGGCAGACGGACGTTGTCATGATCGCCTTGGCCACATAACCGCGGGGGATTGCGACAATCCCGAAAAACAGGAGGCAATCGCTCGCCACGCCTACATCAGCCGAACGAAGCAATGGACTGGCGGCGCGTTCAACTTTCTCATCGCACCAATACCAGGCTCGTTCATCATCATCGGCACCGTGATAGCAGGCGTTGTCGAACTGGGACGACACCTTATCAACAAGGGTGCGTAACGCTCACGGTGAGTTTCTCATCAAGGCGCACGACCTACGGGTACGGCGCTTTTCTTTTTTATAAATCAAAGAACAAAGAATTTGCCGCCAAAGCAGTAAATTTTTCAATCCATTTTTAATTGAAAAATTTACTGAAATGAGTTAATCTTAACTCATTAGAAAAACTTGAAATTGTCAGCGGTGCGGCTCCGCCGCCTTTCCGGATTTTCGCGGGGGAACTTCCTCGCCGCCGCAGGCGGCGAAAGCGGTTCGGACTAATTCAAGAATAGAGCACTTAATTTGATTTGACTTTGAGTTTTGCCTGGCGGCCCTTGTCGACTTTAGGGAGTCGGATGACAAGGAGGCCATGCTTTTCGCTTGCCTCGGCGTCCTCTATCTCGACCTCCTGCGGCAGGACTACCGTGCGGGTGAACGAGCCCCAGTAAAGCTCCTGGAAGAAAAAGTCGCCGTTCGTGCCCTCGGTATGGCGCTCGCGCTTGCCGCGTATGGTAACCATGTCGCGCGTTATCGAAATATCAAGGTCCTCGGGGCGGACTCCGGCTATCATGGCCTTTATGACTATATGCGTCGGCGTTTGATAGACATCCACGGCAAGTTCTCCCGCCAGGTCCTCCTCTTCTATCTCCGCAGGCGCCGGAGCGGCCTTTTCTTTTTTTGTTCCGCGCGCGGGCGCCTGGGGCGTCCGCGCGAAAGACGAGCCGCCCTGCTCGAGCTCGTCGAGCCCCCAGTCATCGTCTCCCTGGCTCCCTGTCAGCCACTCGAATAAAGATTTTCTCGCCATAAAATTGTCAGCAGTAGTCTCGGCTTGGCTGTTTGATCCGTTCCGTCATCAGAAATACTCCGACGATCCCGACCCAGATGACCAAAAACATCCAGAATGTCGCGCCGCTACCTTCTTGAAGTATAAAAAAATTAAAGACGAGGTGCAAGAAAATCGCTAGGATAACTCCTGCGAGCGCATAGAGTTTCCGCTCTAAAGCAGGCTTGTAATAGGAGAGTGCGAGAGAAAGCCCGACTGTGGCCGATGCCAGCGTATGGAGGAGCGTCGCGCCGACGAAGCGCAGATCGCCCATTACAACGGAACGCAGAATATCGCCTTGCTGGAGCGGCGTAATAAGAAAAAACGTGTTTTCCAGCGCAGCAAACCCAAGTGCCGCCGTCACCAGGTAGATGAGCGCGTCCAGCGGCTCGTCGAAAGCCCGCGAGCGCAGTGCCCCTATATAGGCCGCGCCGAATTTAAATATCTCCTCCAGCGCCGCCCACGCCAAAAGAAGCACGGTGCCGGAATAATATTGCATAGCCTGCCGCTCGAGTGGTAATACGAGCGGCACCGCCGCCATGCCTGCGAGGAACGCAAAAATTATGTAGCGCCGCGGCTCGGGCTCGCATCTGTCCTCGCGGAGCCAGAAAAAGAGCCAAAGAAGCGCGGGAAGCACTCCTCCTATCACGGCTACAAAGATCAGCGGATCGGCCACCTTTACAGTATAGGCCAAGATTCAATCATGAGGAGGCGTTTATCCTCTGAAGCCTTGGCGAAGGAGGACCATATCTCCTCCGTTACGAACGGCATGAATGGGTGAAGTAGCTTGAGCGAGTTCTCCAGAATGTAATACAGAGTTTCGCCATACTCGGGCTTGCCCTTGCTGTCCTCGATTATTTGCGCGGCAAATCGGTCCCAAACGTAGTGATACAATTTTTCTGCGGCCAGATAGACCCTATAATGCTCGATATCTTCTGTTACGTCTTTGGCTAATGCATTGAACTCCTCTTTAATCTCCAGATTTATTTCGCCGTTTCTCTCTCGCGAGAGCACGAATCGGGCAATATTCCAGATTTTATTTGCGAATAATTTGTATGCTTTTATTTTATTCTCTGCGAGCGCCGTGTCTTGTCCGGGAGTGTTCCCCACAAGCAGTGCCATGCGCAGCGCGTCCGTTCCATAGGTCTGCGTCACATCAAGCGGGTTGATTACGTTGCCTTTGCTCTTGCTCATTTTTTTCTTTTCGGCATCGCGCACGAGACCGTGAAAATACACGTCCTTAAAGGGAACTTTGCCGGTGCGATAGGTTCCAAGCATGATCATTCTCATCACCCAGAAAAAGATAAGGTCATACCCCGTTTCCATTACCGAGGTGGGGTAGTAGATCTTAAAATCGGACGAATCAGGGTAGCCAAGCACGGCGTAAGGCCATTGTCCGGAGGAAAACCACGTATCAAAAGTATCGGGATCTTTTATCCAGCCTTCGCCCGGAGATTTTTCACTAATTTGAATTTCATCGCCTTTGAACCAGGCGGGTATGGGTATGCCCCAGACTATCTGGCGGGATATATTCCAGTCGCGCAAATTATCGAGCCAATGAAAAAAAACCTTTTCATAATGCTCGGTAACAAAACGGATTTTTCCGCTTTGCACCGCCTCCCGCGCTAGTTGGGCGAGCGGCGCCATTTTGACAAACCACTGCGGCATAACCCGCGGCTCGAGTACGTCGTTCTCGTTTTTGTAATTGACGAGTATCGTATGGACGTAATGGTTGTCAATTTTTTCCATAAGACCTTTCTCCTGCAAGTCTGCGACTACCTCGACGCGGGCCGCCGGCACCTTCATGCCGGAATACTTGCCTGTTTTTTCGTTCAATTTGCCGTAGCGGTCGATTACTTCATCAAGCGGCAGCGAATGTCGCAGGGCGATCTCAAAGTCGTTCGGGTCGTGCGCCGGTGTAACTTTAACGACGCCGGTGCCGAACTCTGGGTCTACGAACTCGTCGGCGACGACCGGTAGGGTCTTTTTTCCGATCGGATTTTCCACTTCTACGGTCTTTCCGACCCAGTCTTTGTATCTGGCATCGTTCGGGTTGACGGCTATTGCGGTATCGCCGAACATCGTCTCCGGACGCACGGTGGCGATGATAAACGGTCCGTATTTTATGTAATACAACGAGTCCTTGCGCTCGATATTTTTGGTCTCAAGGTCGGAGAGCGAGGTTTGGTACTTGGAACTCCAGTTGACGGGGCGCGAGCCGCGGTAGATGAGGCCGTCGTTGTATAATTTTTTAAAAGTGTCATATACGACTTTTATAATGTCTGGGTCGAGGGTAAACTTCTCGCGGCTCCAGTCGCAAGAGGCGCCGAGCTGGCGGAGCTGGCCTTCCATAAACTTTTTATTCTCGAGAGTAAAGGACAGCATCCCTTTATAAAACTCTTCGTGCTCCATATTAAAGCGGGAGAGGCCCTCTTTCTCCAATTTTTTCTCGTACACCAATTGCGTTTCAAAACCCGCATGATCCGCGCCGGGGAGCCACAAAGTTTTATAACCTCGCATGCGCTTGTAACGGACGAGTAAATCCTGGATTGTTACAAACAACGCATGTCCAACATGCAACGAGCCGTTGGCATTCGGCGGCGGCATGATGATGCAATAGGGCTCCTTGTGCCGCTCGGGGAGGTTGTCCGGATTAAAGTACCCGCTCTCCTCCCATTTTTTATAAATTTCCGGCTCAACCGCCTGTGGGTCGTATGGCTTAAGGAATTTTTCCGGCATACTTTCGATTCTAGCCTGCTATCGAAAGATTTCCAATGGCGCGGATATCGAGGTCCAATCTTAACAAAGACCAGTCGCCGGAGAGCAGGTGGGTGAGAGCACATTGCGCTATCATGACGGCGTTGTCGCCGGTGATGGCAAGCTCGGGGAGACGGAATTCGACATCGGGATAGTTTTCCAATACCAATTGCTGGAGGCGCTCGCGCAGGTAGCGATTAGCGGCCACTCCGCCTCCGATGACAAATGTTTGCGCGCCAGTTTCGTTAAGCGCGCGTTTTGTTTTACTTACAAACACGTCCGCAACCGCATCTTCAAATTCTGCCGCGAACGCGGCTTTTTCCTCTTCTGTTAAAGGCGACTCCTTAGCTTTGGAAGGTGTCCCCTTGGCGTGTTCGCGCAGCATATAGAGAGCCGCGGTTTTAAGGCCAGAAAAGGATACATCGCACGTGCCGCTTTGTAACATTGGTCTGGGCAGACGAAGCGGAGAGGAAACAGCAGGTGGAGTGGGTTCGCCGAGTGACGACGAGGCAACTTCAGGCGATTTCGCTGCTGCGAAATCGCCGTACCCGGAACCTGCTGTTTTTCTCGCAGCGTTGCGCGCTTCGTCAGCTAATTTTGAGATCTCCGGGCCGCCGGGGTAGGGGAGTTTGAGCATCCGCGCCACTTTGTCGAAGCACTCTCCCACGGCGTCGTCGAGAGTCTGACCTATGACTTCGTAGTTAAACCATTCCCGCATCAGCACAAATTCCGTATGCCCGCCCGAGACAAGCAGTGCCAACGCCGGTAATTTAACATTTTTGAGCTCAAAGGTCAGACCTTGGGAATCCTGGTTTAAGGTCTGGCCTTGAGTCTGGGCGAGAGATGAAATCAAGTGGGACTCCATGTGATTGACCCCGAAGAGCGGCAAGTTTCTCTCTTTTGCGATTTTTTTTGCGAACTCGATACCCTGCCAGAGCGCGGGCTCGAGCCCAGGCCCATGCGTAACGGCAATGGCGTCAAACTCGTCGTTTTTGAATTGCTCGTACAGAACGGGCAAATTTTTTTCATGCTCGCGCTTAGCAAGGTTGGGGTAAACGCCCCCATAGGGCGCGTGCAAATGCGCCTGCGAAAGCAAAGCGTCTTTAATGGTGGTAAATACAAAACCGTTTTCGGTTTTTTTCCCTTCTACGAGCGCGATGCCGGTCTCGTCGCAACTTGTTTCAATAGCCAGAATTTTCATCTTGCGTTACAGTGTAGTATACGCACGGTTAGCTCAGTTGGTAGAGCATCCCCTTGACGTGGGGAGGGTCGCAGGTTCGAGTCCTGCACCGTGCACCAAAACTAACTTTGTCGGAATTGACTGCTCCGCGCGGCGAGTACGCCGCGCTCCGCAGGGCAAAATCCGCTTTTGTTTTCGCCGTAAAATCCCGCCTTCGGCGCGCCCAGATTTTGCGCTCACTTCCGACGAAGTTTCAGTTTGTGACCCCACGGGGAATCGGACCCCGATTTGCGCCTTGAAAGAGCGCTGTCCTAACCGTTAGACGATGGGGCCGCGGAGGAGGTGGGATTCGAACCCACGATGCCTTACGGCATACCGGTTTTCGAAACCGGCGCACTAGACCAACTATGCGACTCCTCCACAACAACATTAAAATAACATTTTTGAAAGCCGATCGCAAAAATGTGCTATACTTACGAACGAACCATGAGTGCGATCAAAAAAATAATCGGGTTTTTTGACAAGCTGGAAGATAAAATACGCAGTGTCCTTTCACATTCGCCAATTATTTACGCCCTAATTGGCGCCATAGGGATTATTTTAATGTGGAAAGGAGTCGAGGAAACTGCAGGATTGTTGCCAATCCTGTTTGGTCCGGGGTCCTTTATACTTGGCGCGCTCATACTCTTGCTTACCGGCCTGCTCGTATCTTTCTTCATTGGCGACAGCATAATCATCTCGGGATTTAAGAAAGAAAAAAAATTGGTTGAAAAGGCCGAGAGCGAGGTGCGCTCGGAGCAGGAGATGATAGAGGATCTCGAAAAAAAGGTTGAGCGTCTAGACAGTGACGTGAACAAGCTCGCTGCGCGCCGGTAGATCCTAAGCCGCGCCGGAGAGATAATAGTAAATATCCTCGACGGCCTTTACCGCATCGCCCGCGGCGATGTTGTTTTGATGATACAGCCCGTCAGAGCAGTCTCCGGCGGCCCAGATACCGGGGGTGGAAGTACGCTGGCTCTTGCCGTCGACTTTTATACGTCCCCATTCGTCAAATTCGACTAGACCTTTTACCAAATCGGTCGAGGGGATCATTCCTATCTCCACAAAAATTCCCGCGGCCGGAACTTCCGTAAGGGCGCCGGTCGCGCGATTTTTTATGATGATGCTTTTTACAAAATTATCACCCTTAACTTCAACAGGCTCGCTTTCTTTTATCGTTCGCATTTTCGAGTTATCTAATATTGTCTTGACGGTCGATGCATCCGCTTTTAGAAAATCCGACCCGCGATGAACCAAAGTTACGGATTTTGCGTAAGCCAGAAGCTGGGCCGCGGTTTCGAAGCCCGCGTTCCCCCCACCGACAACAACAACGTCCTGATCGGTAAAGAGCGGACCGTCGCACGAGGCACAGTAGGTAACACCCTTGTTCTCGAACTCCGCCGCCCCCTTGGCCTGCAATTTTTTGCGGGAACCGCCGGTCGCGACAAGCACCGTCTTAGCGGAATAAGAACTCTTTTCGGTCTGTATTTGAAACCCGCCGGTCGGCGAACCTTCCGCCGCTCTCTCGACTCTTTCCGCGCGCTCGCCGATTTTCAGATTTACCGAATCTCCCGCATATTCCCGCAAATGCGCCTCGAACGCCTTGGCAAGCTCCGGTCCCGCAATATGCGGCGTGCCTATCCAGTTTTGTATATCGCTCGACTCCGTAGACTGCCCGCCGATGGCGCCCGCGATAAATATAGTCTCAAGGTGCTTGCGCGCGGCATACACGCCGGCCGCGACGCCCGCCGGCCCGCCACCGATAATCGCAAGATCGTACATAACGTTTAGCATATCAACGCCGCAGCTACGAAGCAAAAACCCTTTGCGGAGGAGTAGGGGTCGTGTTCGTCTCTCCGGAGCAAAGGGTTTTTGCGGAGTTTATTTTATTTTTCCGCGGCGCAGAAAACTAGGCACCGCGCCCCATTCGTCTTCTTCCGCTGCCTTTAGGTCCTGCTCTTTCGTCTCCTCGCCCGCCGAAGTGCTCTTTGTCGAGCCCAATATCTTGCTTAAGGGCTTCTCCTCCTCTTTGTCGCGGAAGCCGAAAAGCGGCGTCCCGCGCGGCGCGAACCCCGCGGCAGGAAAACCGGTCGCTATTACCGTCACGCGCACCTCGCCTTTCTTGAGCTTCTCATCCTTTACCGCGCCGAAGATTATCTTCGCGTTCTGGTCCACGGACTCGGTTATTATCTTCGCCGCCTCGTGCACCTCGAGCATGCCAAGATCGTCGCCGCCCGCTATGGCGAAGAGCACTCCCTTCGCGCCGTTTATAGAGAGCTCGAGGAGGGGAGAGGAAACGGCCGCTTTGGCGGCGACTGATGCGCGATTTTCGCCGCTTGAAGTCCCGATGCCCATAAGGGCCGATCCGGCGTTCTCCATGACCGCCCGTATATCGGCAAAGTCCACGTTTATTATGCCGGGGTGGGTGATAAGGTCGGAAATTCCCTCAACAGCTTCTTTAAGGACATCATCGCACATTGCAAACGCGGCTTTGAGGGTCGTGTCTTTGGCTACCGTGGCAAGCAGGCGGTCGTTCGGGATGACGATAAGCGCGTCCACTTCTTTGCGCAGTTCTTCGAGTCCGCCCTCGGCTAGGCGCATGCGCTGGGCGCCCTCGAAGGAGAACGGCTTAGTGACGACACCGACTGTAAGCGCGCCGAGCTCCTTCGCAGTGCGGGCGACCACGGGCGCCGCACCGGTGCCCGTGCCGCCGCCCATGCCGCATGCGACAAAGACCATGTCGCTTCCTTTGAGCGACTGCTGTATCTCCTCTTTTGTCTCTTCGGACGCGCGCTTGCCGAGCTCCGGATTCATCCCTGCGCCGAGCCCCTTGGTCAAATTTTTTCCGATGTGTATCTTTTTCTTGGCGTTGCTGTTATGCAGATCCTGCGCGTCGGTGTTGATGGTAATGAAGTCAACGCCGCGGACCTTGCTCTCGATCATGTGGTTGACCGCATTCTTGCCCGAGCCCCCGACGCCCACGACCCGTATCCTCGCGAACGCTTCTACCTCCGGCTGTAGCTGCGGCATAGTGATTTTTTTATTTTTTGTAAATGCTGCCCGTCCGAAGCCTTGGCAAAGGAAGGCCGCATTACTGTACACCGCCGGTTTGCAACAATGCAAATAGCGGGTAGTCCACAGGATAAGGCGCGCGATAATGCCTCCTAAAATCTTTTCTTTAAGCCGTTTTTATCTTCTTCCATAAAACTCTTGACTCCTTGTCCTTTTGTTCTGTTAAGGCAAAAACTTTTTGAGCCAGCGCCACAGTGACCGCAACGGGTCGAGCCAATCGGATGAGTTATTTCCCTCCAAGTCGCCGCCCGAAGTAAGTCCCCAGATGGTAAGACCGTACGCGACCGTCCAGGTCGAGTCCTGCAATTGCATGCGCTGGGGCCCATGGGACTCCGCGAGTCGCGAGGGGAGGCGCAAAACCGCCTTTGCCAAGTCGGCGGCACTCTGCAGGGCGGAACTGCCGCCTGTCAAAATAACGCCCGCAGGAAGTAACTCATTCTTGCCGATTTTTTTAAGATGAGCCTCGACGAGCTTGAACATTTCCGTCATGCGCTTTGCCGCGACGTCCTCGACCTTGCGCTTGGGGTAGGGGGTTCCCAATATGGCCCCGTGCTTAAGCTGTTCAGCCTCCTCGGGTGGGATGCGCAGGGAAAGCGCGAGGTCATTCGTGATGTCCGTGCCGCCTACGGCAAAAACTTTTACCGACATCGGCACGGCGTCTTCGAAAACTATCAGGGAAAGAGTCTCGGCGCCTATGTTTGCCAGGACGCACCCGACTCTTTTTTGCATTTTGGAGAGTGCTACGAACGAAGCCGCTATGGGTGCCGCGACGATATCCTCGACCGCAATGCCCGCCTCCTCGACCGCCTGCACAAGATCGCCCACATGGCGCTCGAGACAGGTGACGAAAAGCGCCTCGACGCCTATTCTCTGGCACTTCATCCCGACGGGGCTTCGCCCCAGGACGCGGGTACCGTCTACAAAATAGCGCAAAGGTATCTGGTGCAGTATGCGACGGTTAAGAGTGGCGGATGGGGGCAGGGCAGCGGCAGCCGCGGCAAGGGCGCGCGGCAGGTCGCGCTCGCTCACCAGAGAGTCGCCGCGTTCCACAACGGTTTCGCCACGAGCGGTATATTCGTCTAGCCCAGCGCCGCCAATGCCTATATACGCGCTCTTGACTCGCACCCGCGCGGCCTTGGCGGCCTGCGCGGCGGCCGCCGCTATGGACCGCGCCGTCTCCCCGGGCGCGGTGATATAGCCATGCCGCATTCCCCGCGATTCCGCATAGCCGGTACCGAGTATCCTCGGAGGCCGTTCATCATCGTTCCTCTGCGCTATTACGACTTTTACGTGGTATGTCCCGACGTCGATACCCGTGACTGTTGTTTGCATAAAAGTTTGAGCCCGAATTTCTTCAAAATTTGGCGCTCTTCGCGCTCCATTATAACCCCATGTTTAAGCCCTTTGATGTGCAACAACCCGTGGATAAAAAGATATTCGACGGTAAAAGGCTTAGATGCGGACTTGCAAAGCAGAATTTCTCCAGAAGTTTTGGAAAGCGGGAAGGCGAAGACGTTCGATGCCTTGTCTCTGCCTAGCGCGCGACGCGCCACCTTGCGCATTTCCGCAGGCGGTAAAAACGCCACCGATAATTCGTAGCGCTTTCCGAGAACTGCTTCTTTGATTTTTTGATAATTAACGCCTACCACCGCGTCTTTTTGGAGCTTCTATGATCTTGCCGAGCTTGATTAGCTCCTCAATATGCACTCTGCGGGAAATTCGCTTTAGTGCCTGCTTGCGCTCGACGGAGCGCGACTTTACCCGCGCGAAGTAGCGCCGACCGCGCATGCGCGATATCACTCCGGCGCCTTGCACGCGCTTGCTAAAGCGGCGTATCAAACTGATCGTCGTTTCTCCATCGGTTTTCTGCACCGCGGCGTTCGTTGCCATTGTCAAAAGAGGGTAGCACGCTCTTGCCGTACAGGCAAGAGCGTCTGGCCATCGGCTATTCGCTCAAATTTTTGAGGTATCGGGTCAACTCGCGGTGGGGGACTATCTCCTGCGCGCTGTCCGCGACGGAGCGGACTATGACCGTGCGGTCGAGAGCCTCGCGCTGTCCCATGATGATGAGGTGCGTAACGTGGGCCTCTCGCGCCGCCTGCAGCTGCGGCGCGAGGCGCGAGGAGTCGAAGGACTGCAGGACGGGAATGCGCGCGCGGTAAAGCGCCTCAAGCATGTTCAGCCCCTCTAGCCTTGCGCGGAGCCCGAGCTGGACAAAATAAAGCCGTGCGGGCCGCACCGGTGCCATACGCTGTTTTTGCAGAGGGCCCTTCCGGCGGAAGAACAGCCGCGCGTGCGAAAGCTCCATCTCTTTTCGGTTTACATGCCGGCGCGCGCACTCGAGCCGGCCGCCGAGGGCGCAGACAATAATCGAACCTTCATCCTCGATATCGAGCGCGAACGCGCTCTGCGCGTCGCGCTCGTCGGAGATAAGCATGTCGTCAAGCTCATAGGGCAGAGCGAGGCGATCCAAATGCTCGAGCATTTCGCGGAAATGCACGCGGCTTTTTTCGGAAAGGAAGTTGACCGCATGCGGCCCTTCCTGCAGAACTTCGCGGCAGGCGCTGGAGCCGCATAGGTAGGGTGAAAGCGGATTCTCGCAAATTTTTTGCCGGCAGGATTCGTCAAGTTTTTCCGCCTGCCGCCGCAGGTACGAAGAAAGCTCGCGCGTGAATCGCAGTTTGGAATCCTTGTCTCCGATGGCATTCACCCGCACGCGGGTGACTCCGGCCCCATATTCCGTCGCTATCGCCGCGAGAACCTTTATTAAGACTATTTCGCCCATAGACCCCTGCGGGCCCGCTATGACGAACCCCATCTCGCGGAGCTCTCGCGCGGGGACGGGAAGCGGGCGGTTTCCAGACAGCTATCGAAGTCGCGCACGGGCGCAAAACCGTAAAACCTCGCGACATCGGAAACAACCGACATGAATGATGGGACGCTTTTTGGTCGCACCTGCGCGCGCGGAGCCGTCATGGCTTTTCACTGACCGACCCCGGGAAAATTCCAAAATCTCGCAAGGGGAAAAGGCGCAGAAGAGCACGGCCCGTAATATTTTCCCTCGGCAGGGTGCCCCACACGCGCGAGTCACTGCTCGCAGGGCGGTTGTCGCCCATGACGAAGTATTCTCCTTCCCCGAGATTTACTACGGAGGCTCCGCCGTTGCCCTTGTTACGCACGTATCGCTCGTCGAGTGCAATATTCGCGCCGTCCTTTCGCGTTACGGACACTTCCGTTTCGTTGATGTGCACCGTCTCGTTCGGGAGACCCACGATCGTTAAAACGGTACGAAAGCTCGTCGACGATTAGATATTCGCCGTTGTCGAAAGTCGGCTCCATACTGGCTCCGGAGACGATAAAAGGCTGCGCGACGTATATGCGCACGGGGATGACGATGGCCGCCGCGATGATTATGAATTTTAGGAGCTCGGTGAAAAAATTTTCTCCACGCTCCTCCGACATGTGGGTATTGTACGCGCGCTCATGTACAATGCAAGCATGAAGTGGATTATCGTTGGCTTGGGAAATCCGGGCAAAGAATATTTCGGTACCCGTCACAATATCGGAAAAGAAGTTCTGGAGGCGCTAAAGGAGAAGCTGTCGCGGGATACAAAAATAGCGGAGCTCAATGTCTATATGAATAACTCGGGGGCGGCGATACGCAAAGCGGTCCCGTCAAAGAAGGCCGCGGAAAGGCTGATAGTCCTGCATGACGACCTCGACCTGCCGCTCGGCTCCGTAAAACTGTCCTTCGGCTCGGGCTCTGGAGGGCACAGGGGAGTGGAGTCTGTAATAAAAGCGCTCAAAACGCGGGATTTTGTCCGCGTCCGCATCGGCATCTCGCCCGCCACGCCCAAAGGCAAAGCAAGGCGCCCGGATCCGAAAAAAATAACGGATTTTGTTTTAGGAAAATTTAGGACTCCTGAACTTGCGAAACTAAAAAAATCGAAAAAAACGGTTTTGGAGGCCTTGGAAATTTTGATGACAAAAGGCCTAAGCGCCGCGATGAATGAGATTAATTCAAAACGCTGAAAATCAAGGGTTTGACATTTAAAAACTTCAGAGTAGATTCAGATTCAGAAGTTCGTCTAATTTTTTCTTGCAACGACTAGGGGGACCCAATGCGCGTTCTTATGATAGAGCCGGACTCGGCGACGTCTCAATCTTTGGAATTGATGTTGAAGTCAGAGGACTTCAACGTCTACACGACCGGCCTCGGCGAGGAGGGGGTCGATCTCGCCAAGCTCTACGACTACGACATCATCTTACTCGATCTCAACTTGCCCGATATGTCGGGCTTCGAGGTGCTACGCTCGTTGCGCGTCTCGAAGGTCAAGACCGGGGTCCTGATCCTCTCCGGGCTCGCCGGTGTGGAGGACAAGGTCAAGGGTCTTGGCTTCGGCGCCGACGACTACATGACCAAGCCGTTCCACAAGGACGAGCTGGTGGCGCGCATACACGCCATCGTGCGCCGATGCAACGGCCATGCCCAGTCGGTCATCCAGACCGGCGACCTCGTCGTCAATCTCGGCCAGAGGACCATCGAGGTGAAGGGAAAGAGAGTGCATCTCACCGGCAAGGAGTACCAGATAATGGAACTCCTCACGCTACGCAAGGGCACGACAATCACCAAAGAGATGTTCCTCAACCACCTCTACGGCGGCATGGACGAGCCGGAGCTGAAGATCATCGACGTGTTCATCTGCAAGTTGCGCAAGAAACTGCGCAAAGCCAATGAAACCGACCCGATTGGGACTATCTGGGGCCGCGGCTACGTTCTGCGTGACCCCGACAGGTCCGAGGCGGACCAGATAGTCGCACCACCGCCGGTGCCAAACGGCGGAGTGTTCGAGGAGTTCGACAGGCCTGATTCTCTGGTGCGCAGGACACGTACAGTTTAACGTTTCAATATGTTACGACCGCCGCCGGGAGCAATTCCGGCGGTCTTTTTTGTTGTATAGGACGGTTTTGAATGTTATAGTGACAGAAGATGTTCGCTAACAGTCCATCAAACCCGAGGGGGATTCCATGGATCAGAAAGTGCAAACCACCGAACTCCATTTCGGCGAGCGGAACGAGATCTCGTTCTTCCCGGAGAAGTGCGTCGTCATCTGCGGAGACTCGACGGTGGCGCTCACTTCGCAGGAAAGCCTCTTCCTGCAGACAATCGCGGAGAATCGCGGGCGTATAACGAAAAAAGAGGAGATACTTCGCGTCTTGCATAAGCATAAGAGGCTCTCGAAAAAGAAGAAGCAATACGACGTGCTTGCCCACCGGACCCGCAAAAAACTCGGCAGGCAAGGCCAGCGTACACTTGTCACGCATAAAGGTGGATACTCGCTGAGGATCCCCGAGGAAGAGTACTCGAGTAGCGTCCGTTTCGGGGACTTCCGGTACTTCCCAACCGTCGCGCTTGTGAAATGCGCAGATAGGGAGCGCCGTCTTGCACCTGAGCGCAATGCGCTCCTGCGGGAGCTCGCAGAGTGCAAGGGAGAATTCGTCTCCAAGCTCGCACTCTTCCGCATAACCCTCGCCATGGGGCGAGGCCGGGCGAGGTCGAAGATGGTTGATGTGGTTTTGTGCCATCTGCGAGAGATACTCGACGATCTCTCGCACGACGGCGGCGATCACATCCACACCAAATGGGGGAGTTCCTACGGACTTTTCGAGGAGCGCCAACCGCGTCTGCATGCGGCCAAAAACCCGCGCGGTCCGCACACCGGAATCCTCGAGCATATGGGGGCATTGCGAACCTTCATAATGTCCGAGGCGCGAGCGTAAATTTCGGTCTGGCGCATTAGCGTAGAACCGCCGGTCGTAATGACCGGCGGTTTTTTTGTTTTTGACATGCCCTCCTCTATCGAGGCAAGCGCGCCGTGCTTGTTGAATTTTATTACCACGCCCTCGACCTTGTCTCCTTTATTGTACTTGCCCGCCGCCGTAAGCCACGGATTTTCCTTAAGCTGTTTTACCGAGAGCGATATCTTGCCTTCTTTAATGTCTATTATCTTTACTTTTGCCCTGTCGCCCACCTTAAAGAAGTGCCTCGGGTCGTCCACGAGTCCCCAATCTATCTCGGAAATATGGACGAGACCCTCTAGGCCTTCCTCAAGCTTGACGAAGACGCCGAAGTCCACCATGCCGGTTACCTCGCCCTCTACGGTGTCGCCAACTGAATAGTTGGCTATAAGCTCGCGCTTTTCTTTGTCGTCCTGCCCCTTCTCGCTGAAAATAAGCTTGCCTTCCTTGGGGGTCGCGCCGATCATCGTTACCACGAATTTCTCTCCGACAAGCTTACGCAGTTCCTCGAGAATTTTGTCCTTGTCACCGTCTGGTATGCGTGGATAGTGCTCGGGCTTCAATTGGCTCGCCGGGAGGAACCCCTGCAGGCCCTGCCATTCGAGTATCAGCCCGCCCTTGTTAGCCTCTTTGACCGCAAGCTCGAACTGCGCCTTTGTCTTGACCGCCTCCTCCGCCTCGGCCCACAGCAAGGCCTGTCGCGCCTCCTTGAGCGAAAGCTCGATATAGCCCTCCTTGTCCGTGCCTATTACCTTGGCGGCGACGACGTCTCCGATGTTGGTGCGCTTGATAACTTCGCGCGCGTTCAGGTACTCACGCCCGTAAATAACGCCGGTGCCCCATGGCGGCAAGTCTATATAGAGTTTTGCGCGGTCGAGCGCGAGGACCTTGCCCTCGACTATATCGCCCTCTTTGGGCGGCTCTTGCGCCTGCGCGGCAAGGGCCTGCATTACCGACTCGGGTACGTCGGCTACATTCAAAGACTCCTCTTTTTCGAGTTCAGCAGTTTGCATGTTTGGTTGTTGGACGGAGATCCCTGCGGGATTTACTTCCGCGCCATTAATAAAAGCCCGAAGCTCCTATTAACACTACTATATACAAAAGGGTGTTTGTTTGCAAATTTTAAAAAAGTACCCCCTCACCATAGAGATGGTGAGGGGGCTTGGGCCCGAACGGGGACGCCAACAGGGTTCGGACCTTAGCTGGTTAAAATGTCGGCGGGCGGGCGCCGGGGATCTTCATCTCGGGCGGCTGGCGCCCGAGGTCGGCAGGACCTGCGCCGTTGCGCAGGCTGTCGGCCGGAGCCGGGTCGTTGAAAGTAGAAGACTGCATCTCCGGATGTGGAGCGCCCTTGGACGCGGGCAGTTTTCCATCCGCCGGACGGAAAGGCCTGGGATGTTTTAAGTTCCTATTTTCTTCGACTTTGCTCTGACTTCTCATAGCCAGAATTCTCCTCAATTTGAAGTTGGAGGAAGTACTCGTCATCCTGCGCAGAACATGCGCGCAGGCACGAAAAACACCATAGCACAAAAGGCTGATTTGTGCTAACATTAGAAGGTGGTAATCAGCTATTTAGGAGGGCAGTGCTTTAAGGTGAGTCGCGGCGATCTCACTATTTCTTATAATCCACCCGGCAAGGAGTCTAAACTGGCCTCCGCGAAATTCGGCGCTGACATTGCGCTTATAAGTCTCGACCACGAGGACTTCAACGGCATAGAAAACGCCTCGTACGGCGAGCGGGCGCCGTTCGTCATATCCGGTCCCGGCGAATACGAAATAAAAGGAGTCACGGTGCGCGGGTTCGGCGCGGAAACCGAATATGGCGGGAAAAAAAGCATTAATACGATCTACAATGTTGCGCTCGAGGGCATGAATCTTTGCTTCCTCGGCGCGCAAAGCGCGTCCACGCTCCCGCAGGCGGCAAAGCAGGAGCTCGACGATATTGACATACTCTTCTTGCCCATAGGGGATGAAGGGGTGCTCGACTACGACGACGCGTACAAGCTCGCTGTACAATTGGAGCCGAAGGCGATCGTCCCGATGCACTACACGCAAGAGAGCTTGAAAAAGTTCATCAAGGAAGCCGGCGAGGAGACAAAACCGCAGGAAAAGCTTACGGTCAAAAAGAAAGACTTGGAGGGAAAGGAAGGAGAGATTATAGTGCTTACGCACTAAGTATCAGGTATCAAGCAAGTATGAAACGTTACCTGGAGCGCATGAAAAGCAAGGACCCGCATGAGCGGCGCGCGCACGCGATGCACATGGCCGGAGGGATGACGGCGATTATTTTTGTCGTGTGGCTTGCGACGCTTGGAGCGCGGCTTGCATCGGAAGACGGAAATCAGATAGCGGAAAACGGAGGAGAGAATCAAGTCGCAAATATTCTAAGCGGAATCGCGTCCGGAGAAAATCAGCTTTTTGTCGCGACATCGACTAGTTACTGACAATGGCGGACCGGAAAAGAGATAATCCGTCAACCGGCGGACGAGACGAAGAGGTCGCAGACGAAAGAGGCGGCATAGTCCTGCGTAGCATATCGCAGGAAATGCGCGAGAGCTACCTCGACTACGCGATGTCGGTCATAACCGCGCGCGCCTTGCCGGACGTTCGAGACGGCCTTAAGCCTGTGCACCGGCGCATCTTATACACTATGCAGAGAATGGGTCTCTCTCCCTCCTCGCGTTTTCGCAAGAGTGCCGCAGTGGTAGGCGATGTACTCGGCAAATTCCACCCGCACGGCGACACTGCAGTCTACGACGCGATGGTCAAGATGGCGCAGGATTTTACCATGCGTTACCCCTTGATTTTGGGGCAGGGGAACTTCGGCTCCATAGACGGCGACTCTCCCGCGGCGATGCGCTACACGGAAGCCAAAATGAGCCCGATGGCGATGGAGCTTTTGCGCGATCTTGAAAAAGAGACGGTAGAATGGCGACCCAACTACGACGGCACGCAGAAAGAACCCACGGTCCTGCCCGCGGCAGTACCCAACATTCTGCTTAACGGTACGCTCGGCATCGCAGTCGGTATGGCGACGAACATACCGCCGCACAACCTTGGCGAGCTATCGGGCGCTCTCGAACATTTGATAGACAACCCTCATGCGAGCGTCGAGGACCTTACAGAGTTCGTCACGGGCCCAGACTTCCCGACCGGAGCGGTCGCATACAACAAAAAGGACTTGCTACATGCATATTCGACAGGCAAGGGGCCGCTTGTGGTGCGCGGGGTCGCGGAGATAGTCGAGGGTAAAAAAGGCGATTTTCAGATAGTGGTTACGTCATTGCCATACAGGGTCAACAAAGCGGATTTGATAGTGCGCATCGCGGACCTCGTGCGCGAAAAAAAGGTAGAGGGCATCAGGGGACTGCGCGACGAGTCGACCAGGGACATCCGCATCGCCATAGACCTTAAGCAGGGCGCGCATCCGCAGAAAGTCCTGAATTATCTTTACAAGCACACGGCGCTTGAAGACACGTTCCACTTCAACTGCGTGGTTTTGGTCGACGGCGTACCGCAGACGCTCTCGCTCAAGGGAATTTTGCAGGAGTTCATCAAGCACCGCCGCGAGGTCGTGCGCCGCCGCAGCGAGTATGACTTAAAGAAGGCGCAGGAGCGCGAGCATATTTTGCTCGGGCTCGTCAAAGCGCTAGACCACATAGACGAGGTGATAAAGACCATAAAAGCGTCTAAAGACGTACCCGAGGCGCATGCCAATTTGGTAAAGAAATTCAAATTCAGCGACGCGCAGGCACAGGCAATACTCGAAATGAGGCTTAGCCGCCTCGCCAACCTCGAACGGCAGAAGATAGATGACGAGCTTAAAGAAACGCAGGCGCAGATAGCGCAGCTGCAGGACCTCCTGAAGAGCGAGAAGAAAATGCTCGGCGTCATCAAGGGCGAGATAGCGGAAACGGCCAAGAAATTCGGCGACGAGCGCAGAACCAAGGTTATCAAAGGTGCCGCAGGCGTGATAAACATCGAGGATATGGTTGCCGATGAGGAACAGGTTTTGACGCTTACCGCCGGCGGCTACGTCAAGCGCACCAATCCCGAGGAGTACCGTCGGCAGAAGCGCGGCGGTGTCGGCGTTATAGACCTCAATACCAAGGAAGAAGATTTTGTAACGACTTTCCTTACGACCTCGACGCACAGCGACCTTCTCTTTTTTACAGATGTTGGGAAGTCCTACCAGCTAAAGATGTACGACTTGCCCGAGGGCAAGCGCTCGACCAAGGGCAAATCCATCGTAAACTTTTTGTCGATAACTTCTAACGAAAAAGTGACATCGGTGCTTCCGATGCGCAAAAATCAAAAAGAAGGGGAAAAATTCTTGTACATGATAACGAAGCAGGGCGTCGCCAAAAAGGTGGACGCATCGAGCTTCCGCGACGTGCGGCGCTCCGGACTCATAGCGATAAAACTGCAGAAGGGCGATCAGCTTGTTGCCGCGCTTTTGGTAGAGAAAGGAGACGAGATATTTTTGAGCACGGCAAAGGGGCAGTCCGTGCGGTTTAAGGAAAGCGATGTGCGCGCGATGGGGCGCGCCGCGGGGGGCGTGCGCGCCGTGCGACTCCGCGCGGGCGACTCGATAGTTGGCGCGGACGTTATTCCGAAGGGCCGCAAGGACCTTGAGGTGCTCGTCGTGTCGCGTGGCGGCTACGGCAAAACGACGCCGACCAAGGAGTACAAAACACAGAAACGCGGCGGCTCCGGCATAAAGACGATGAACGTAACGGCAAAAACCGGCCCTGTAATCGCCGCTCGAATTGTCTCCAGAGACGGTTCGTCCTCCGAAGCCTTGGCGAAGGAGGATGCGGTTAATGAGATTGTTGTTGTGTCGAAGAAAGGCCAAATAATCCGAGCGTCGCTGGGGGAAATCCCGTCCCTCTCACGCTCTACGCAGGGCGTCCGCGTGATGAAGCTCCGCGACCAAGACGCCATCGCGTCTTTTGTGTGCCTCTAAAATAGCCTTATTCCATGGAGGACGGTCCTCGATAATCATTGCAGGTTGTATTGACAGTCTAGTACTGAAATGTTAAGGTTATAACAGAAACTGCAGACTATTAGGTAGGAGGTTTCCATGAAGTTTTTTATCGCTTCGTCCGCGCTCGCGGTCGCGTTCTCTTGCGACCTTTTAGCGCTCTGGCTTAGGGGAATAATCTAAGTCCCGGCCCCCCTCGCATAGCGAGGGGTGCCTTTGTTTTTGGTATAGAATATGAACAATGGAAGAGAACACTTTTTTAAATCCTGCAAAAGCGCTCGCGGCCGCGCATCTTTGCGAAGGCATGGCCGTGGCCGACTTCGGCGCGGGGTCCGGGTTCTTTACACGCGCGGCCGCTCGCGCGGTGGGGGAGGGTGGAGTCATCTGGGCCGTGGATGCGCACCGCGAACTCCTGCCGAGGCTAAAAAATTTGGCGCTCGCCGAGGGCTTGCGGAATGTCGAGGTAATGCACGGCGACATCGAGCGCACAGGCGGCTCGCACTTGCAAAACGCGCATTTTGACTTAGTTATGGCGGTAAATGTGCTTTTTTCGGCTGAAAATAAAGAAGCGCTCGCGCAGGAAGTCGTGCGCGTGCTCCGGCGCGGTGGCAAGGCGCTTGTAATAGATTGGAACGGCTCTCATGGCGGCCTTGGCCCGCACCCGTCTCATATCGTTACCGAAGCGTCTGCGCGGAGAATTTTCGAGGACGCGGGTTTTGCTTTTGTAAGCAATGCAAAGGCCGGCGCATATCATTGGGGCGTTATACTAAAGAAGAGATAGGATGAGTATTTTTCAAATCGCAGTTACCGCGCTTTTTATCGCCTTTGTCATAATGGGCGTCGGCGCTTTTGCAATACTTGGCGGCGTCTTTGGGCAGTCGCAAGTGGGCCCCGTCAGTATTTGGGGCACCATGGACAGAGAGGTTTTTGATGCGATGCTGACGGAACTGCGGACGGCGGACGACGATCTTAAAGAAGTCGCCTACACGAAAAAGAATCCGCAGACTTATGCAGCCGAGCTCGTCAATGCCATGGCAAGCGGACAAAGTCCCGACCTGTTTTTGATAACGCAGGAGGAGATATACGGCTTTAGCGACAAAATTTTGATAATCCCTTACGGCGACGTCTCGCAGGCGGAGTATCTTGCCTCGTTCGTAGACGAGGGAAATCTATTTTTGGGCGCGCAGGGCACGTTCGCACTTCCTTTCGCCATAGACCCGCTTGTAATGTACTGGAACCGCGATCTTCTCGCCGCCGCTGGAGTCGCCGAGCCGCCGCAGTATTGGAACGAGCTCATTGCGCTCGCGCCGAGGATATCGTCTTTCGACGCGACGCAGAATATAAAACGCAGTGCTGTTTCTCTTGGCGGATGGAACAATATACGCAATGCCAAGGCTATTCTATCCTCGCTCATCATGCAGACGGGCGACACAATAGTCACGCGCGGGCAGGACGGCAAGTTGCAGGCGGTGCTCGGACAGACCCTCGAGAGAGAAGGCGCCGCGGCGTCGGCCCTGCGGTTTTACAGCGAGTTCGGCAACCCGTCCAAACAGAATTATTCGTGGAACAAGTCGCTCCAATCGTCCGAGCGCGCCTTCGCTGCGGGCCAGGTCGCCATTTACTTCGGTTTTGCGGGCGAGTACAAACAAATCACTGAGCGCAACCCGAACCTGCGCTTTTACGCCGCGCGCCTGCCGCAGATAGAAGGAGGCACGCCGATGACCTATGGTTCTCTGACGGGGATTGCCATCTCGCGCGGCGCCCAAAATCCGGCAGGCGCGCTTGCGGTCGCAAAGTCGCTCACGGGGCCGGACGCCGCGGCCGCGTTGGCTGTCAAAGGGCTCGTACCCGCGCGGCGCGACGTAGAGATAGACACTTCGGGTAACGCCGCCGCGGCGGCTTTTGCGCAGTCGGCGCTTATCGCGCGCGGATGGGTAGACCCCGACCCCAAAGCGACCGACAGCATCTTTAAACGGATGGTAGAATCAACTCTAAGCGGCGGCTCAACGCCGACGCAGGCAATCTTCGACGCCGCGCAGGAATTAAACCGCCTGTTCGGGAAATAATATGTATTTAAAAAAATCTGCGGGAACCATAGCAATTTTGTTCCTTTTAGTTTCTCCTTTTTTCGTTGCGGCCGCGGTAAATCCTTCTGAGCGTGGTTTCATCAATCAGGATGAAAGGGGATATGTAAATCAACCGGCTAGCTTCAAACTCCAAAATCCCCTCAACTTCGAAACCATTTGCGGCCTCATACAGGGCCTGCTTAAAGTATTTATCACAATCGGTATACCGATTGCCGTTCTATTTCTCGTCTACTCGGGCTTCCTTTTTGTATGGGCGCGCGGCAGTGTCGACGGGTTAAAGAAAGCAAAAAGAAATTTTTTCTACACACTGCTTGGCATCGCGCTTTTCTTAGGCGCATGGTTCCTGGGGCAAGTCATCGCAAGCACCATAAACGCGCTCTCGCCGGGCACGGTGGGCCAGACCTCGTGCAAATAGTTTATGACTCTCGCAAATTTAGTCGGTGTTTTGATAGGGCTCGTCAATAACATCATCCCCGTGCTCGTAACGATAGCGCTGGCTTTTTTCATAGCGGGCGGCATCCGCTTTATATATAAGTCCGGCGATGCCAGGGGACACGGCGCCGACAAAACAATACTTGCATGGGGGCTCATCGCCCTCTTCATCCTAGTGTCGGTTTGGGGAATTTTGGCTTTACTGCGCCAATCCTTCAATCTTTAGCTATCCACAGATGCGTATTTACGCCTTAATCATACGCTGTTACAGTTAGGCCGTAGCTGTTTTTAATCATATTTTATGAAAAAATTACTTTTTCCCGCCCTTGTTTTTGCCCTCCCTCTCATCGCCTCCGCCCAACAGCTCCAGCCCCTCCAAAACCTTGCCGGCTCGGTCGGCCGCCTTGTAGCGTCGCTCGTCCCTATACTCGTA
>Ga0075902_101_pt1 | contig 69405 bp, 78 predicted proteins | sample RifGroA1_FD_68321 | JGI IMG/M metagenome (GOLD analysis project Ga0075902, IMG submission 68321) | Parcubacteria (Adlerbacteria) bacterium GW2011_GWA1_54_10
AAGCCGCGTAAATCACGTCTTGCTGGGCGTCATTAAATCTGCGGTCGCTGGTGCTGTTGCGCAGAGTGCGCATTTTTCGGTCGTTCCAGAACCTCTCTCCACCACTACCTGGCACCGCATGGCTTGCAATAAGTTCCGTGCGATCCGCCCCTAATCTTTCCTGCTGCTGGAGACTTAAGTTTTCGACACGCTGGGTTTCGTCGGGACCTAAAGCGGCAAGACCGCCCGTCCGTAGGCGGTCCACCATCTCTCGATTAAGAATATGCCGCATGTTGTCGCCGCGCTCCCGTGTCTCCGTTCTTTGCGCGGTCCTGAATTCCGCAAATGATCGCGCGCCGCCGACACGGGTCCGCGTTACGGGCTCTACGACGTTTCTCCTCAAGCGATACCCTAGCCAGCCGCGCAAACCGGGTTGATTAGTCCAGCGCGAGTCAGATAGTTGATTGGCCAGCCTATTGGCCCCACGGCCGACACCCTGTTGAAAAGCGAGGCCGCCGCCGCGGAGCATCTGTCTGCCGCCAAAGCGAGCGACGCCGGACATCGCACCGCCAATCCAGCCGGTCGCTTTCTGCGCCAGCCCGTTGCCTTGCTGGACTACCCAGTCCGCGGCTTTGAGGCCGACGTAAAGGAGTACAACGACGAATGCCATGCGGATAAAAACCCCCGCAATAAGCGCGCCGAATACGACATCGCCCGGCGATCCGGGGGCGCTCTGCGCGCCCGCCAGCGTCGAGAAGATGTTCTTTCCCTGCTGTCCGTCCATCATTTGCGTAAGGAATGTGGTCAGCAGAAGGAACATAAATAGAAATATTGCGGGATAAAAGGAGAATTTGATCAGGTAGTCCTGCCACGTCTTATAAAACGCCTCGGTCTGCTTGAGCGTTTTGGATACAAGCGCGAGAGGCGATGCTATTATCACGAACCATAAAGCGACTACCCGCATCAGGAACTTGAGCCCCACCTGAAGGAATATGAAGAAAAGCCCGTAAAGTATGAGTCCGAGGGATATGGAGACCACGCTAAATAGAATGACCCCGCTCCAAGTGCCTTTTGCCGCCAGTTTTGCGGATTCGAAACTGCCGGCGCCATAAAGTTTTTGCACTCCGACCGCGTTCATTATGGAGGCTGAAAGGTCTTTGGCGTTTCCGGGGCCGATCCCGGGCGTGCCCGCTGGAACTGGAATACTGTTATAAAACTGCACTGCCAGTATATTGCCCGCGTCTATTACGACGCGCGTTATAAAGAAGCTGAAGTTTACGATAAGCGCTATCGCTATGACCCATGCGAGCCGCCGCATGGTGCCAGCGGTCTCGGCGCCCAGCATTATCTCGAATGCAATGTATATAAGAATAAATATGAACGCCATGTTCGCGATGTCGCGAACGACAGTCCACGCGTCGGTTAAAAACTGTAGGGCATATGCGCTGCTATCTAAGGAAAGTTGGACGATAAGGCCGAGGAAGTATGCGCCGATGAACGCCAGATAACTTCCGATGCCCGGGAACAACCAGTAAACCATCGCCGCGACGCAATTCGGGAATCGTATGATGAGATTGCAGCGAAAGTCGGTGTCGGTGTTGCCAGTATCAATACTCGCCACACCCGGATCATTTTGAGCCGCTTTTGTTGGGTCAGAGGGATTATCTAGAACATTACAGTTAACTTGTAGTCCGCCGTTATCTGGGAGGACAACGCTTCCACCGAGGGCTGTACATGCAGATCGCGCTATACCGTATCGAATACCGGCCTCCGCGTTTGGAGTAAAAATATATAGAGCAAAAATTGCCGCAAAGACGACCAAAGTCGCGCCCAGAATATTATTTTTCCTACCTAAACGCATTGCATCGTTGTAATTCCGCGGCGGTTTGCTGGTTTAGCGCGGCCATGCGCGACTGCAGGGCTGCGCGGTCCTGCAGTGTCTGCGTTACGTCTGTTTGTGACATGATTTCTCCCCGTGCTTGCGTGGCTGCATATTCGCGCGCCACGGATTCGACATCCGTCATGGAAGCGATATATAACACGCGGGTCTGCAGGTCCTGCAGCTTCGCTATCGCCGAATTGGCGCGCGCTATTTGCGCGTTCTGCCCGTCAATTTCGGAATTAAGCGAATTCTGCTCCGCAAAAGCCGCCGCCGCGTTCTGCGCCGCCTGTAGCTGTCGCGCCATCGAGGTTGCGGTGGAGGACGCCGTTTCCCAGCAGTTGACCAATTGCTGGAGCTGTCCCTGGGCGTGGCTCAAGTCGGCAATGCTCCCCTGCGCCGCCGCGCCGAACTGCTGGGCTAGCACCACGCTCCCCTGCATTCGCGTAAGCAGCGCCTGCCCCTCTGCCTGTGCCTGCTGTTGTTCAGGAGTCAGGTAATCGCCCTGATATCCGCCGCTCCCGCCGCTCCCGAGCGTGGAGAGTCCCTGTGTAAGCGAACGGGTCATAAGCTGTTGTATCATCGCCGAGATTATCTCGTCGAAATAATTCGCAAGCTCCAGCTGGTGAAAGCTCGTCTGAAGAGTAGTCTCGAGGGAGCTTTCGACTATTTTACCCGGCGTCGATATTTCCCTGTCGCAAACGCGGCTACCGTTAACAAGCCGGCAGTTCTTCTCTTTTGTAACCGCAATAAAGCCCCCCGGCGAGAGATTGCGGTTAGCTTTATTGACGGCATTTTGCTGGGCCGTCTGCAAGCCCGCCTGCGCATAGAAGTAAGCTCCGTAAGGATTGTTTGTCGGCATCGTGGTAAAGGAAAGCAGTCCCTGCCAGCCTCCCTGCGAGAAGTCGCCGTTCATGAAGCCGTTGATGTTGCGAATGACGCCGGAGAGTGTGCATGACGGGGCGCTGCGGCGCGCGTAGCTCTGCGCGACGGCTATGCGCACCTGTAGCTGGAACGGCGAGCACATGAACGAGAGTGCACTGCCCCTTATAAATTCGCTGGCCGCCTGGTCGGCCACGTTGGTGAAAAAGCGCTCGTAATTGGTAACGAAAGACGGCTTGCCCTGATATCCGGAATTTATCCAATTGACTATGCTCGCGGTCATCTGCTGTAGAGCGGCTTTGGCTATAGTGCGCGTCAGGCAGTCCTGCAGATCCTTGAATTGATTCTGGGAAAGTTTGCGGTTGGAATTTATGTCATATACGAGCACAAAGCCTACGCCGAGCGCCGCGGCTCCTTCGAGTGCCGATTGCCCCGTGCCGCCAAGCACTCCGAACACCTGCGAGGCAAGGCATGCGCCCGCAGTCGCGCCCAAAATACCAAGCCCGAGCCCTAAATTTCCGCTCTGTCTCTGCCCTTCTTGAGTCATCCCGCCGGGAAGCACCGAAACTGTCCCTCCCGTGCCGCTCTGATTAAGCTGGTCCGCGGTACGCGGGACAAAAGTAGTAATGGAACCGCCGCCGCCAATGTCATTGCCGCTCCCGCCGCGTGCCGGCGGACCGAGCCACTGTGCGTAAGGCACGTAAGAAGTCTCTTTAAGCGGCGTCTGCGTGACAATATTTTGGCCTCCGCCGTCAATCGTAATATTTTCTTCCGTTCCTCCTGTAGTACCGCTTTGAATAATGGTGCCCGTAAGGATCTGTCCGTTTAAGGTGCCGGTGAACGTATTGCCGATAATCGTACCGGTTATATATGCTCCCGAATCGGCAGTGCCGGTAAAGTTGTTTCCGGAGCCAAGCGTGCCGGTAATCATGACACCCGTGCTTGTTATTCCCGTAAACGTGCCATCCGCGTTAAGTGGAATATTGGTTTGCGCGCCCGCTCCTGCCCCCGTGGTTCCGCCACCGTCGCCGCGCGTTGCCGTTCCACGCCCCGCCCCGCCTATATCATTTGGAATATTTGTTTGTGTGCCGCGCGTGCTGGTCGCGGAGCGCCCGGCGCCCGAGCCGAACTCTCCGCCCGTTGTTGCTCCTCCACCCGCCCCTCCTTTCCAGAAAAATAGATACCACAAAAAACCTATGACAAGAACGAACAAAATCGCCGCGAGTACGATAATAATGATGCGTCGGCTCCGATTCGAGTTCATGAATTTAGAAAGATGCTCCATGCGATCCCCAGGTCTTCTTTATTGAAAATTATACCGCCCGTTCGAAGGCTTTCGGCGACATTTGTCAAAAGGCGCGCCTGCTCGCTCATCAAGGAGCGATAACGCTGGTATCCGCTTAAGCCCCGGAGCGGATCGCCTTGAACCAGTCTCATGTCTCCCAGCGCCTCCGCTATGTGCAAAAAATTGTTAGTCGCCTGCAAATGTAATGGAACAAGAGTGCTCGGCACGGAGAGCCTTGCAAGGTCGCGGGCGAGCGCGGCGTAGTGCCCGCTTATCGCTTCCAGCGTCTCTATCTCCGTCTCGGAATTGTTGTCCACGGCAAGCGCGAACGCGCGAAAGGCGCTTTCCGAGTTAGCCTGTGCGTGAGCGCCGAATGTTCCCATGACCTCATTGCCGTATGCACGGAGGGTTTGTGGCGAGGAGGCAACTGCTGCAAGGTCGGCCGCGGTATAAAGCTCCGGCGCCAGCGTCTCCATGCGCGCGAGGGCATCCCCAACTATCTCATCCTGCGTGGGGATGTCGCCGCCAAGGCCTTCGGTCCTGGCGGCCGTGAGCTTTATAAGTAGCGAACGGGCCACGGTGGAGGTCATGTTGTCGCTTTTCGCGGAGTCAAGGAGATCCTCTATTTCGCCTTCCGATATGGGCTCCGGCAGAGATGCGAACGCGGCGCCGCCCTGCACGTCCTCGAGCATATGTTGCCAGTCCTCCTCTGCACCCTCCGTGGCGCCGGTGCTCACGGCGAGAGAGCCCACATCATTTTTTGGCGCGGCCGCGTAGTCGGCCGCAGCGACAAGAGAGCCGGCGACCAGCAGTGAAGCGGCGATGAGGGAAAATTGCCGGCTGGGGAGATACTCCCTTAGGCTCATAATAATAGTATATTATGAAAAAATGCACCCCGTATCCCGATTTGCAATAATTATTGCTCTTGTAGCCGGACTTTCCGCTCCCTTGCACGCCTCGGCGCTCGGATTTTCCTTCGGCGGCCGTGTCATATCAATTCCGGTACCGTGCTTCGGGTTGCCGGGATTCTTCGGGGTAGCGATTATTCCGGCGGGACGCTTCTCCCCGTTCTATGTATGGGGTCCGGGAACCATAGGACTGCCCCCTCTTCATCCCGGCCAGCAGATATTAGGCATTTACGACCTGCCGCTACTGTGCAACGGCGTTCCCGGCTTCCGCATCCAGTACGACGGCGTCAGTATTTAGAAAGCGCAAGCCACTGCGCGAGCCCGATGTCCTCCGCGCGTGCGTTCTCCGACACCCCGACACTCCGCAGAATGTCCGAATGTTTTAAGGTGTTTTTTAGCTGTTTGCGTTTTTGGGAAAATCCCGCCCGCACAAGCTCGAAAAACTTTTTTTCGTGTGTGGCTCTCTTAAAATTTTTTCTCGATATGTTTTTGACCGCCAATATGGCGGAATCGACTTTCGGCGCGGGATAGAACGCGCCTCGCGGAACAGTTTTTATTATTTTGGGCTCACCGTACACCTTTACGGAGAGAGAAAGTACGGATTCTTTTTTGCCTCGCGCTATGCGCTCGGCAACTTCCTTTTGCACCAAAAAAACCAGGAGCTTGGGCTGCAGCTTTGCGGACAAAAATTTTTTCAGCAATGCGCCCGTGATATAATATGGAATATTCCCGGCCACTTTATATTTCCCTAATTGATATGATATATCATATCGCAAGACATCCCCTTCTATAATTTTAAATTTTTTTTTATTTTTAAATTTTTCTTTCAGAATCGGTATCAAACGCGCATCTTTTTCGACCGCAATCACTTTTGCTCCGCGCGCAAGCAGAACTTCCGTGAGTGCGCCGTCGCCCGGCCCCACCTCGAGAACAGAATCGCCCTTTTTGACTTCTGCCGCATCGGCGACCGCATTCAAATAGAATGCGTTATGCAGGAAGTGTTGCCCGAGCGACTTTTTTAATTTCATTCCAAATATATTGTTTTACCGATTCTTTCCGGGGATTCGGATAGTACCAGATTTTCTGGAATGTCCTCAAGAAATTGGGAGGGGCAGGAAGCGTTTTTCTGGCCGAAAAGTGTTCTATAGGACGCATATGTCAGGTAAACTTTTTCCTTGGCGCGCGTCAGGGCGACATACATGAGACGACGCTCCTCCTCTTTGTCCTCCGCCTCTCCATCGAGCCTATCGTGCGGGAAAAGCCCTTCCTCAAGCCCTGTGATGAACACGACCGGGAACTCAAGCCCCTTTGCCGCGTGGACGGTTGTAAGCTTGACCGCATTCTTCTCCTCTTTTATCTCGTCCTGATCGCCCGCAAGAGCCGCCGCCTCCAGAAACTCCTCCGTTGTTTTGTGGCGGGAGGCGAGCGATGCGAGCTCGCGCAGATTCTCGAGGCGCTCCTGCCCCCCTCCGCCATATGGATCGTCTTCTTTATAGAAGCGCTCCATTCCGCTCTCTCTAATAACGAATTTAATCAGCTCCTGCGGCGGCATCTCTCGCGCGGCGACGCGCACGCCAACGAGTAATTTTTTAAAGTCCGCCGCCCTCTCGCCCGGAGGCCGGCCCGAGAGCAGTTTTAACAGCGTTACCTTGCCGATGCCGCGCGGCGGCACATTGGCGATGCGAGCCACGTCGCCCGCGGTATCGTACAGAGCCGCGCGGATAAACGAGAGCGCGTCCTTGACCTCCCTGCGCTCGAAGAAGCGCGTGCCGACGACCTGATACGGAATTTCCGCCGCCAGAAAACGCTCTTCCAGAACGCGCGACTGGAAATTCGCGCGGTAAAGCACGGCAAAATCGCGGGGCTCTCTCCCTTGTTCCATTTTCTCGCGCACGGCGCGCGTTACGAACGCCGCCTCGTCGGCCTCGTCGAACGCCTGATAAACGGAGAGAGGATCTCCGTCGCCGTTTTTCGTAAAAAGATTTTTTTCGGGTCGGAATGCGTTTTTGACTATGACCTCATTCGCAGCCGCGAGAATTGTCTTGGTAGAGCGGTAATTTTCCTCCAGCTTTACCGTCCGACCGCCCGGGAATATTTTATCAAACGATAAAAGATTGCGCACTCGCGCCCCCCTCCAGCTGTATATACACTGGTCCACGTCCCCAACCGCGCAGATGTTCTCTCCGGGGCCGACAAGAAGCCGCGCCAGACGCGCCTGTATTTTGTTGGTGTCCTGATACTCGTCAATAAGCATGTAGCGCCAGCGTTTATGCAGTGCCCCGCGCACCTCGCCATGCTCTTCGACAATTTGCACGGCGCGCAGAAGCAGGTCGTCGAAGTCGAGCGCTCCCTCGCGACGCAAGGCCGCCTCGTACAGAATCCACGCCCGCGCGATAGCTTTGTCGCGCGGTCCGCCAGCCGGCGGATCCACGCCCGCGGCAAACTCCTCGGCCGCTATACCCTCTCCCTTGCTGCGGCTTATAACGGCAAGCGCTGAACCAGCGCCCAAATCCTCCGCGCCGGTTTCCCTGAGCGCACGCTTTATCTCCCGCAGTGAGTCGGCACGGTCGTAAACGACAGGCCGGCGCTTGAGGCCGAGCAACCGATAATTTTCTTTAATAATAGTAAGGCCGAGCGAGTGGAAGGTCGCTATAAACGGCGCGGAGTTAGGGTGACTCCCTAGACTGGGGCTCCCTAAGGCGTCGTCTTGATTCGTCAGACCTTCGCGCACCCTATCGCGCATCTCTCCCGCTGCCTTATTGGTAAAGGTGACCGCAAGGACCTGCTCCGGCTCGGCTCCCCTCCTGATAATTTCCTTAATGCGCTCGGTTATAACCCTGGTTTTGCCCGCTCCGGCTCCCGCCAATACGAGCAGGGGCCCCTCTGTTGCCAAAACAGCCTTTCTCTGCTCTGGGTTGAGGTCGGTGAGATGGTCCATGAAGGCAGTCTATCCTTTTAATCGTTATTTTTCAATGTTTTTTGGTACCGATCTTCATGTTTTCCACAGACGGCAAACGAAGTAGTTGACTATTCGGAAGCCGACTGGCTATAGTGGGCACATACGGATACGGTGAGCTGAAAAGTGGCTCTATAGAGCCACTTTTTTGCGGAAGGCGACAGAATTCAGGGTAAAATCACTTTGGACCCAACATCTTTAGATCCCAAAAAGCGAATACGCTACAGTGCCGCGATCGGCATTGCACTCTTGGCGTTGGGGATACCCCTTTTGGCTTCCGCAAGTGTTTTTACAGAATGGCTGCGAGGGTTCGGGGAGGCGGCCAGCGCCTCTTCTCTAAAGCTTAATTCCCAAACAATCCCTATCCTTGCTCCTGCCACAAATATTGATCCGCACCCGACAGGCGGCGGCGATATAGCCATTGTCGGAGGCTCGGCTCTCCTGCCCCAAGGCGGCCCGTCGGGGACCCTTGCCGACATCACCGAGAGCATGGAGTCTGCACAAATCAGCGTATATACGGTGCACCGCGGTGACACCCTTTCCGGTATCGCTGGAATGTTCGACGTCTCTGTCAACACCATAATGTGGGCGAACGACTTAAAGAACGGGAAAATTCAGGAGGGACAGCAACTGGTGGTCCTTCCGATAACCGGGGTGCGCCATACAGTGGTCAAAGGGGAAACGCTGCAGTCCATAGCCGAAAAATACAAAGCGGACGGGGATGAAATAGCTGGATTTAACAATATTGACGGCGCAAGCCTTGCGGTCGGGGAGGTGATAATTATCCCCGACGGGGAGATAACGCCGCGCTCGACTTCTCCGGCGCGCACTGGCGGCAACCGCAATGTCGTCGGATATTACGCCTGGCCCATGCAGGGCGGCGTGATAACCCAAGGACTCCACGGTTACAACGGTATAGACATAGGAGCTCCTTCCGGTACCGGCATTCTCGCCGCTGCCGCCGGCACTGTGATAATCGCCCGCGATAGCGGGTGGAATGGTGGCTATGGTAAATATCTCGTAATCAAGCATGATAACGGGACGCAAACGCTCTACTCGCACGCGAGCCGACTCTATGTCTCTGTGGGAGAGCGCGTGGGGAAAGGCGCCGTAATAGCCACGGTTGGCTCGACAGGAAAATCAACGGGCCACCACCTGCACTTCGAGGTTCGCGGCGCGGCGAATCCGTTTGCAAGATAAATTTAGCGTCTTCCGATAAAGCTTGATTTTTTCTCGCAGGGTGGTTTAATTTAATAATGGTTCCGATGCCCGGGGCCTTCAAGCATGGGAGGTTCTTTTTAGCATGTTAAAAAACCGGCGCGAAGTTTTACAGGCCATTGCAGTCGCCACCGGGGTTCTGGGACAAGTTCCCCAGCAGGCCGACGCCGACGCAGTGAAACCGCTCACGATGTACGATGAGTTTGAGCGGGACTATCCTCGGCCGCCAATGTTGGCCTCGGCCATTATGTAGTTGGTTGAGAAGCCGAACCGTCGCACCAATTTTCCTGTTGGAAGATTGGTGCTTTTTTTGGAATGCTTTAACGGACTGATGCGTAGCGTATAACCAAGCTATAGCAGGGTTATATACTACATCTAGCTTTTCTTCTCGCGGTACTGGAGCGCTTCCAATATGTGCGAATCGTTGACGTCCGGCGATCCGTCGAGGTCCGCGATGGTGCGCGCCACTTTTATTACGCGATGGTAGGCGCGCGGCGATAGGGAAAAGCGTGCGCCCGCTTTCTCCAGCGTGGCGCGCACCGAGCCCGTGAGCGGCACCAAATCATCGAGCTCGCGCGGCGAGAGATCACTATTTAGCTTGAGCGAAGTCGAAGCCTTGGTTTTATCCGTCGCTTTGCTCTTTTTAAATCTTTCCTTCTGTGCTGCGCGTGCGTTTAGAACGCGTTCGCGCGCGTCGCGCGTCTCGCTCCCCTGCACCGCGCGTCTTCCGAGCTCCTGAAGCTCGACCGGTCCCATCACGCTCCAAAGATCTATGCGATCGGCTATCGGTCCCGAAAGCTTGCGGCGGTACTTCTCGAGCGCGAACGGGCTACATGTGCATTCGATCTCCGGATGACCATAGTTGCCGCACGGGCACGGATTCATCGCCGCGACAAGCGTAAAGCGCGCGGGGAAAAGAGCGGTGCCTTTGGCCCGCGCGATCGCTATAACGCGGTCCTCAAGAGGCTGGCGCAGAGCCTCGATGACGCGCCGCTCGAATTCCGGGAACTCGTCGAGGAAAAGTACTCCCCTGTGCGCTAGCGTCGCCTCGCCGGGACGCGGATTTGCGCCGCCGCCTACAATGGAAACATATGAGGAAGTGTGATGCGGCGCGCGAAACGGCGGCATCGTCATAAGCTCGTCCATGAGTGCGCCGGCTACCGAGTGTATGCCGTTTACTTCGAGTGCCTCGTCAAAGGTAAGCGGCGGCAAAATCGAGGCAAGCGCCCGCGCGAGCATGGTCTTGCCCGTCCCCGGTGGACCCGAGAGCCCCATGTTGTGGCCTCCTGCCGCGGCGATAACAGCCGCGCGCTTTGCCGAAGCTTGTCCGCGTATGTCCTCGAATGCGAATTGCGATTCGCCGAAATCCGCTTCCAGTTTGGTTTGCGGCATGGGCTGGATTTTAAGGTTCGACCTTGAGGAGCCTTTTTTTAAGGTCAAACCTTGCGGGGTTTGGGTCAGGCGCCTCTGTTTCGTATTTACGTGCCCGACGACATCGAGGAGCGACCCCGCCCCGTAAATGTCTATGCCGTGGATGAGCGCCGCCTCGCGCGCATTCTCCAGCGGGACAAAAATTCCGCGCTTACCCCTTTTCTTCGCTTCGGCGACGAGCTGGAGTATCCCGCGCACGCCGCACAGCCGCCCGTCAAGGGACAGTTCGCCTATGAAAAGATACGGCTCCGGGTCGAAGCGTATGTCGCCTGCCGCCAGCAGATATGAGAGCGCAATGGGCAGGTCGAACATCGGCCCCTCCTTTTTTAAGTCCGCAGGCGCGAGTGATATGACAGTTTTTTCGTTTTTTACTTTCGGGGACTTAAAACCGCTGTGCTTTATAGCCGATGCGACCCTGTCCCGCGCCTCTTCCACAGCCTTATCCGGCAGGCCGACAATATCGAATTTGTGCAGTTGGCCCCCGGATATATCCGTCTCGACCGTTACTATATGCGGCGATAAAAGCGAAGTCTGCGCCCCGTACACTCTCGCGTACTGCATTAAACAACTCTAGCATGAGTTCTTCACAGCGAGCGAAGCAAAAGTTCCTTGCGGAGGAGTAGGGGTCGTGTTCATCTCTCCGGAGCGAGGAATCTTTTGCAAAGCGAGCTACATATGCTCTTTGCAGGTGCGTGCGGCGGGGTTTGCCTCGAGACGATCCTCTCCTATCGGCTCGCCGCAGACCTCGCACACGCCGTACGTTCCTTTTTCTATTTTCCCCAACGCCTCGTTTATCTCGCGCAGGCGAATTTCCAGCTGGTTTGTCTCCTCGCGCCTCTCCCCGTATTCTTCCAGCTTGTCGGCCGCCTCATTGCTGTCCTGGATGGGGCTCATGGTCTCAAGACTGCCTCCGGTCGCATCCCAGTCGCCAGGTACGCTCGGATTCTCGCGTCCCAATTCTTTAAGCTGGCCCTCGACCACGCCCCTCTCCTCCTCGAGCTTTTGCTTAAAGTATTCAGTATTCATGCAAAAGAGTATATCAAATCCGCGTTACTGCGCGAGCGGGACTATGGGGGAGCTCGAGAGGCGGGATATTACTTCGCGCAGGGTGTATTCGTTGGTCGTTATCAGTATCGTATTGCGGGACAGGAAGGTCCATAGCAACAATATATCGCCGCCCTCGTTCTGAATGACGCGCGCATCGCGGTTCTCTACGATTTTGTCGGTAAAACCGGACGACAGGACCGCACTCGGAGACGTTGAAGAATTGGTTAAAGTCTTCTGTTCCGCCGAAGGAGTTGCCGCACGCAGAGGAGCCTTGCGATCGAAAAGCGGCGAAAGGTCGCCCTGCATCGTGCGTTCCCACGCGAGCATGCCCGAGAACCCTTGCTCGTATGAGTCGACGCGCAAAATGAGAAGCGGCTGATTCTCGTCAAAAATATGTATGCCAAGCAGATATGCCGGCTCCAGAGTCCGCACTAATTCCCCAGGCAGATAGGGTGCGAGAATATCAAGAAGCCGCGGCGCGGTAAGAAGCTCGGGCACGCCGTCCTCCTGCTCCGCGGGAGTGGCGGGATACAGCCGCGCCACAGATCCAAGGGAAAGTGACTCGCCCTTGCGCGCCGCGTCGAGTTTTTGAATCAAAGCCGCGCGCGTATCCTCTCGCGCTACCTCGATAATGGTCGTATCGTCCACAAAGATAAACGGTGCCTGCAGTTGCCCTGCTATGGGTACAGAAGTATCGCGCGTCAGAACGAGATACAGCGCCCCCGCCGCCGCGGCTAGCAACAGAATCCCGCCAATAGTGAGAGCGGTCCTTTTGAGAAGCGTGTTTTGTTCCGGATGGGGTGCCGCTTCTTTTTGCGAAGTTCCGCCTTGCGCCCTCCTTTCGGCCTCCGCGGCCGCGACGGAAACTACCGATACGTTTTTCTGCTCGATGACCCTCTCGATGTCTCTTTGATAGGTTTGTATCGGCTTTACGCCGTCCTCCCGCGCGGGCGAAGCGGCAGAGCCCAAGGGCGACGCCTTGGGGAGCCCCGGTGTTAAGGCGTCGCCTTGAATGCCGTCCGCTGGCTTCAGCGTAGCTTTTTGCTCTTGTTCCAAAAGAGCCCCGGCATTTACCCGCTGGGCGCTATCGGGTGAAACCGATTCCTTTTTTGGAAGCAGGATTTTATCAAGATCTATCTTGTCTCCGCCCGTTTGGTCCGCCATTGTTTTCTGATGTCTTAAGCCCCTTGCGAAACGCGAATTCCGGATCCGCGGCTTTTATGGAGAAATTGATCCGGCCCTTCTCGTCTATCTCTTTTATCATAACCCGCACTTTGTCCCCAACAGAGACCGCTTCAGAGATCTTTCCGATGCGGAACGGCGCGACTTCGGAAACATGAACAAGCCCCTCGGCATCCTTTGACGGCCCTATCTTGACGAATGCGCCGAAATCCATAAGCCGGGTCACTTCGCCCTCGTAAACTTCGCCGGGCATATACTCCTTTACTATCTGTTCTATCATCTCGCGTGCTTTTTGCGCCGTGCCGCTTTTGCCCGTGATATAGACCGAGCCGTCATCCTCTATAGTGATGTCATCCACGCCTGCGGAGTCCCTTATTCCGTTTATAGTTTTGCCTCCGCCGCCGATGACAAGCCCGATCTGGTCGGGGCGCACGCGCATTGAGATTATCTCCGGAGCGCGCGGGCTTAACTTGGCGCGCGGGGCGGGTATCTCCTTTTCCATAAGGTCCAAAATCTGCATGCGCGCGGCGCGCGCGCCTTCAAGCGCTTCCGTCAATATCGGCACCGGCACGCCGCCGAGCTTGATGTCCATTTGAATGGCCGTTACCCCGCCGCGCGTGCCGGCGACCTTAAAGTCCATGTCGCCATGGCTGTCTTCCGGACCCTGAATGTCGGTAAGAATTTTATAAACATTCGCGCCTCTCATCATTAAACCCATCGCTATTCCCGCGACCGGCGCTTTTATGGGGACGCCGCCGTCCATAAGCGCGAGAGTCGAAGCGCAGGCCGAACCCATCGAGGTACTGCCGTTGCTGGCAAAGCATTCCGAAACGAGGCGGATTGTGTACGGGAACTGCTCCTGGCTCGGCAGGACAGGCTCAAGCGCCTTTTGTGCGAGCGCGCCGTGTCCTATGGCGCGGCGATTGATGCCGCCCATCCTCCCAGTCTCTCCACCCGAGTACGGAGGAAAGTTGTAATGATGCATAAAGCGCCGCTTCTCCTCCTGCGATTCCATGGTATCGACGAGCAGGGAGTCGCCGGGTCCGCCCAAAGTAAGCGCGGTGAACACATGCGTGCCTCCGCGGTAGAAGATACCCGAGCCGTGGAGAACGGGAGAGATGCCGCCGGCTTTTGCAAAAAGCCGGCGTATCTCGCCCATGCCGCGCCCGTCGGCGCGCTTGCCCTCCTCTATCGCCCCGCGATGTATTTCTTCGTCTATTTTGTCCTCGAAGTATCTGTCCGCGATCTTAAGGTTCGACCTTGAAGAGCCCTGGTCTGAGGTCGAACCTTGGGTTTCAAGCGCCCCGGCCTTCTCCAGCCACTCCTTTTTAAGCGCGTAAATATTTTTCTTTCCCGCCTCGCCGCAGAAGACCGTCTCTCCAAGGCGAGGGGCGAACTCCGCCTTGAACAATTCGGTAAGTGCGGTGGACAATTCGGGCTCCGGCGCGGGGCGCTTTTGCTTCCCGACCTCTGCGATTATGTCCTCTTGCCATGCGAGCAACTTGGAGTGCTCGGCGACCGCGCTCTCGAACGCCGCCGCTATCGTTTTTTCGTCCGCCTCCTTCGCCGCGACCTCTACCATGTTTATTGTCGTGTCTTTTCCGCAGGCAAGTGTATCGAGCGAGGCTCTGTCGCGCTGTTCGTAAGTCGGATTAATCACAAAGGCGTCGCCTTGAGAAATCAGTCCGATACGCACGGCCGCGACGGGCCCGTTCCACGGGATATCGGAGGTCGCAAGAGCAAGAGATGCCGCGTTTACCGCCACCTGCGCCGGGTCGTCCTCATCAAGCGAGAGCACGGTGATTATGACCTGTACCTCGTTGCGGATGTGGCCTGGGAAAAGCGGGCGGATGGTGCGGTCGACGATGCGTCCGGAGAGTATGGCCTCTTCGCTGGGCCTCCCTTCGCGGCGCATAAAGCGCGAACCGAGTATGGCGCCAGCCGCATAGAAGCGCTCCTCATAGTCTACGGTGAGCGGAAAGTAGTCGATGTCGTCGCGCGTCTTTTCGGACATGACCGCGGTTGCGAGGACCGTGGTGTTTCCGTAGCGCAGTAGGCACGAGCCGCTTGCGTTCTCCGCCAGATCGGTAAACTCGGCGGTCATGGTTTTGCCGCCGATGTCTATGGAATAACTTTTGCTTTGCATCTTCGCGTTGGCGAAGCCCGCGGATTTCAGATTTCAAACTTTCGCTTGAAACCTACCTATCCGCGCGCTTCGCGATTATCTTTTAATCCGGTCCAAACCGATAAAACTGTAGCAAAAAAATAGGCCCGGCGCCATAAAAAACGCAAGTGATGTTATTCTTCCTCGCCCGACATTCTTATCGCCGGATCGTCGTCCTCGCGCGGCTCGTTATTGCTTTCCGCTCCGTTACCGTTTGGCTTGCCTCCGAATCCGGGTATCCATCCGCGGCCGCCGCGGTATCCTATGAGATAGTTTTTCGGGTCCTCGCACATGTCTATAAAGTCGTCCGCCGCCTCGCGCAACTGACCCGACGCCGATTTGCTGAAGGCGATGACCTCCACCTGTATTCCGTACGTATATTTAAGGTACTCGACCAGCGGAACGAAATCTCCGTCGCCGGTCGCCAGAATAACGGTGTCCAGCTTCTGCGCCATCGCTATTGCGTCTATCGCCATGCCGATGTCCCAGTCGGCCTTTTTTGCGCCGCCGGCAAAGACGCGGATGTCCTTGACCCGTGTCTCAATACCGAGTTTGTTGAGCGCCTCGAAAAATCCCTTCTCGTCCTCGCTCTCCGTCCTTATAACGTAAGCCATGGCGCGTATCAAGGTGCGGCCTGCAAGCGCCTCCTTTACCACCTGTCCGAAGTTCACCTTCGCTTTGTAAAGATTTTTTGCGCTGTGATAAAGGTTCTGCGTGTCTATAAAAATGCCGACGCGCTGGCTTTTGTGCTTGATTATAGCCATACGAAAAACAATCTAGTTTTTAAAAAATAGAACCAGGCTTCAGTATACCAAATTATTTCTTCAGCCCCAGTTTTTTGACTATTGCGCCATAGCGCCTTTTGTCCTTGGTCTCCAAATATTTAAGATGCGAGCGGCGGTCTGCCACAATTTGCAAGAGGCCGCGCCTCGAATGCTTGTCTTTGGCGTGCTTTTTAAGATGGCTCGCAAGCTCGTCTATGCGGCGCGTAAGTAGCGCGATCTGTACCTCGGAAGATCCGGAATCCTTATCGTGAACCGCGGATTCCTTGATTATTTTGGTCTTTTTCTGCTTGGTAAGCATGAAGGAATAGTATCACGGCTATCTTAAAAACGCAAGAGCCGGCGACCGACTTCATTAAAACAAAGTATTGTGCGACACTAAACAAATGAAAGATCTGAAGTTCTTCAAAAACGAATTTCTTGAATATTTGGAGATCGAAAAAGGCCGGTCGGTAAAAACGGTAGAGAATTACGATAGGTATCTTGTCCGCTTCCTGTCGCATGCCAATGTCGGCAAGCCGGATGAGATAAGCGAAAAAGTTATCCGCGAGTTCCGCCTGCATTTGAACAGACAAAATCTAAAACTAAAAACTCAAAACTTCTACCTGATCGCCTTGCGCGCCTTTCTCAAATTTTTACGCAGGCGCGAGATCGGAAGTTTGAATCCGGAGCGGATAGAACTTGCAAGGATAGGAGCACGCGACCTCGATTTGATATCCTCCGACGAACTCGATCGCCTGATGCGGGCCCCAACGGGCGGTACTCTGGTTTCTTTCCGAGGCCGGGCCATATTGGAGCTCTTATTTTCTACCGGTTTGCGCGTCTCGGAACTTTGCCGGCTCAATCGAGACTTGGATCTGTCTCGCGACGAGTTCTCTGTCCGCGGCAAGGGCGAGAAGGTACGCGTCGTTTTTCTCTCCTCCGCCGCCAAGAAGGCCGTCAGGGATTACCTAGACAGGCGCGGCGACATTGACGAGGCGATGTTCGTCCAAATGGCCAGAAATGCCGGCGATGGCGATTTGCGGATAACACCGCGCAGCGTGGAGCGCCTTGTCAAACACTACGCCGTCAGGGCGGGCATCACGCGCAAGGTCACTCCGCACGTAATAAGGCATTCTTTCGCGACCGACCTGCTTGAGAACGGCGCCGATCTCCGCTCGGTGCAGGCACTGCTCGGCCACGCCAACATAGCGACGACGCAGGTTTACACGCATGTCACTGACAGACACCTGCGCGAGGTTCATAAAGCCTTCCACGGCAAAAGAAGAAAATGAAACTTGTATCTTGGAACGTCAACGGACTGCGGAGCGTGCATAAGTGCGGACTGTTTGTGCCGTTCGTGCGGGAAATCCGTCCCGACATTTTATGCTTGCAGGAGACAAAAGCCGAAAAGGGCCAGGCGGAGATCGACTTGCCGGAGTTTGAGGAATATTGGAACTCCTCGACGCGCAAGAAGGGCTACTCCGGCACCGCGATTTTTGTAAAAAAAGAGTTAAATCCGAAAGCGGTCGTACTAGGCCTTCCGGAAGATATCTGCAAAAAATATAAATTGCATGATGACGGTTACGGCGACCCGAACACCGAGGGGCGCGTTATGGCGGCAAAGTTTAATGACTTCTGGCTCGTCAACTCTTATACGCCCAACTCGAAGCCCGACCTTTCGCGCCTGAAGCTCCGGCACGAGCGGTGGGACCCCGCATTTCTGGAATATCTGCGGAGGCTCAATAAAGAAAAGCCAGTGATTTTCTGCGGCGACCTCAATGTTGCACACACGCGGAACGACTTGGCGAATCCAAAAGAGAACGAGGGCGAGCACGGATTTACCAAAGAGGAGCGGGAGGGCATTGATAAAATAGTAGAGGCTGGCTTTATAGACTCGTTTCGGCATTTTGTCCCCTCCGGCAACGGGCACTATACGTACTGGGCACCGTGGCGGATGTTGCGCGAACGCAACATCGGTTGGCGCATCGACTACTTTTTTGTATCAAAGCGTTTGTTGCCCAAAGTTGCAAAAGCGGAAATACTTCCCCATATCTTGGGTTCCGACCACTGCCCTATTGTGTTGGAATTACGCTAGTGAAGTAATATGAAAATTGAAAACCGCCCTTCCGAGCGGAAGAGCGGTTGTGCGCTGGTATTTCCTAAACTGGGAGAGAAGCTCCTACCTAGCTAGCGTGTCCGCGAACCACATTTTTGAACTAAAAGCGGGGGTTCGCACAGTAGCATCGGGGTGACAATGAATTTGGGAAATAGCGCACTATGCGCGCATTGGGCAGCTACCCTACTGGCAAAGTGGATAGTTACACCTAATGAATGAAAGAACTAATGTTCCGAGTTTTCGCTCATGACGAGCTTTGACCAGGAAATCCGTCTGGAATGATTGTAAAGGACATAAAGGACATTGTAAAGGACATTATCCACACAATGTCCTTTATACGAAATATTTCTTCTGGATGTCCTTTATCTCCTGATTCTCCGCTTCCTGTTTCTTTTCCTTGCCGCCCTCTCCAAGCTCGCGGAGGCTGTTATCCTTTTGCTTCGACAGTTCCCCTGCCCTTTTTTCTAAATACTCCTCTGTATTTTTTGCCGGGTCATCCAGCACCTCTTCCAGCAAGGCGTGTAATATCCATCCGATTCTAGGACCTGATGGTTCACGTGTAACATCCATCAGGCGTTTCCCGTCAATTTTAAGCATTCCTACTGAAACGGGGTCTCGGAGAGCCTGTTCTATCATTGATTGATACTTTCGCAGGCGAAACGGCTGTTCTTTTGGCCTACCAGTGCCTACGCGGTCGCATATTCTAAGATTGACAAGATCCCAGACATGCTCTTTCCCTACATTTGTGATTATACGCCGAACGGCGGAAAGTGTTATCTTATCCGGATCGCTGAAAAACATGTGCCAACGTACGAGACTTGTTACATTAGTAACGATTTCACGTGAAAACTTGAGCTCATCGAGCCTCTTCTTGGCTATTTTTGTTCCGACTATCTCATGACCATAGAAAGTCCAGTCTTTTTTATCTTCCGCAAAACGCCTACTCTTTGGCTTTCCCAGATCGTGGAAAAGCGCCGCGAGTCGCACTTCAAGCTCCCATCCCTTGTCGGCGGCATGTTGTAGAGAGCGCAGGCTGTGCTCAAAAACATCGTATCTGTGAGCCTGATTTTGCTCGATATCCACTGCCTCCTCTAGCTCCGGCACAATGTATCTCAATATACCTATTTCGCGGCTTAAAATAAGGGCTTTCATGGGCTGTGGAGAAAGAATAATGCGCACGAATTCATCTCGTATCCTCTCCTTTGAGATTTTTTGGAGCTGTCCCGCGCACCTTTCCATGGCGGCTTGGGTCTCTGGCTCTATGGCAAAGTCCAACTCGGCGGCTATACGCACCGCCCTCAATATCCGCAAGGCATCTTCCTCAAACCTGGCTGTAGGATCCCCCACCGCACGGATCGTTCTATCGGATATGTCCTTTATACCGTCATAAAGGTCAACGAGTTGTCCTTTAGATGGGCTATAGGACATGGCGTTTACCGTAAAGTCTCGGCGTTTAAGGTCATCTTCGAGCGTTCTGCCCCACTCCACCGTATCGGGCCGGCGCGCATCGCTGTATTTGCCCTCCAGCCTGTACGGCGTCACTTCTATTATTCGCAAACTCTCATCTGTAACTTTGTCGCGCTCTTCCATAGCCTCTGGAGAAGGTGGGTTTACTACCCCTACTGTCCCGAATTCGTTGGTATAAAAGGTGTTTTCAAACAAATTTTGTATCTGGTCGGGACTGGCGCTGGTCGTTATGTCCCAATCTTTGGGCTTGAGCCCCAAGAGGATATCCCGCACGCATCCGCCTACTATCCATGCCTCGAAGCCTGCCCTTTCGAGCGAGCTGACGACTCGCACCACTTCCGGCGGTATTTGGCTGGGGCGCAATTGCATTGGCTAATTCTAACAGATAAAGCTAATATTGATTCATAGCTTGCTCCCGTGGTGAAATGGATATCACGCGACGCTTCGGACGTCGAATTTCGGGTTCGAGTCCTGACGGGAGCGCAGGAATGGGATATAATTATTTTTAGAAATTGCGGCCATGGTTAAGTGGTATAATGCGTCCTTGCCAAGGACGAGTTGGGAGTTCGATTCTCCCTGGCCGCACAAAAAGGCGATAAAAGACACCCAAATCGCTTGTTTCTGTGGAAAAGACTGTGAAGATGTGCATAAAGGACATTTTTATGTCCTTTATGGTTACTATAGTAACGATTTGTTTTCACGTGAACCGTATTATATATGTCCAAGACAGCTAAGCGTCAAACAGGCGATATTGGGGAAGGAGTAGCTTGCCACTGGCTAGAGAATAGGGGATATAAGGTAATCGAGCGCAATTATTTAAAGCCGTGGGGCGAGATAGATATAGTAGCGGAGAAAGCAAAAAAGCTCTATTTTGTGGAGGTAAAGTCAGTTTCACGTGAATCTTTTGCCAAATTGGGTTCACGTGAAATGTATCGGCCGGAGGAAAATGTTCATCCATCGAAGCTCAAAAGGCTCCATCGAGCGGTCCAGACCTATTTACTGGATAGGAAAGTGCCAGAAAATAGGCCCTGGCAGATAGATGTTGTCTGTGTGTACTTAAACTTTGAGGACCGTAAGGCCCGCGTGGAGGTTTTGGAGAATGTGATCCTGTAGCCTAAAGGACATCTAAAGGACATATGATAGAGTGTGCGAACGGGCTGTAGTACACCGGTAGTATGCGTGCTTTGGGAGCACGAGAACTGGGTTCGATTCCCAGCAGCCCGAATTTTACCGCCCGTCGAGGGCGGAGATGAGTTGTGCAGTAAGGCCGGGGACGACCGTGGCGTTAAAAAGCGCAGCTTTTGCCGCAAGATCGCCGGAGAGAAGCCCTTTTATACCCCCGTGTCCCGCGCTTTTCAGGCTCTCATCAATGTGGGAGAGAGTTATGGCGCGCAGATCGCGCTCGCCAGTAGAACCTTCAAGTATTGCGGTCGAAATTATCCCGCCGAGCCTGCCGCTTTTAAGTGGTACTGCGGCTCCGCCCGAAGAACCGCTTTGGGAGAGTATTGTGCCGCCTATGGAAAAAAGGTCAATGTCGTCCGCCGTGCCCTCGAAGGAATAAAGGCGGGTTAGATAGGCGAGCGCCGAGCTTGCATAAAGGTTGGTTGCTATCGTCTCGCCGGAAAGAAATCCGGCCGGATAGGCGGCAAGAAGTATTTGTTCGCCAAGCGTCCGCTCGCCTATGTCAGGCTCAAGAGCAGGGAAGTGGGAAGGCAGGGGATTTTTGGGGTTATACGGGCCGGTAATAAGCAAAAATGCATAATCCCTCTCGCCCGTGCCGAGGGCCCGCTGCTCTGCAATTTGGGGGGCGTTCTCCGCCACCCATGTAGGCGGGAGATAAAGCAGGGCGGCGCGGTATTGCGGCTCGGCTGGGCTCCCAGCGCGCACGATGCAGTCAATATTACCGGGCATGCCGTAGTCGCGCAAAAGGAAATATTGCGCGACGTGTGCGGCTGTCAAAATTACGCCGCGGCTGTCCACGATAACGCCGCTGCCGGAAATGGGGTTGAGATAGCCGCCGCGCAGTGTGGTGCAGACAATATTTATCAGCGCCGCGCGCGTTTCGGTATTTAACTGTGAGAACGACTTCGCGGGCGCGTCGGCAGGCTCCAGCGGTTCCGGGATTTTCGCCGCGGGAGTGACAGAAGGCAACTCCTCGCCCGCTTGCGGAGAGGTGTTGCCTTGAGGGGCTGTAAGTTGCGGCTCCGGCTCTTGCATGGTTACTCGCGTTGTCGTCGCTATATCCTGCGTCGGCGCTGGAGCTTGGGTCACCACCTGCGGTGCCGCGCCAAAAAGCGTAGCAATTGCAACAATCACTACGGCAAAAAACCTTGCCACGGCGTCAATTAATCCGTAGATAAATTCCATGATTAGAAGTATTATACTAAATTGAGTTTTTCCGCCCTAGCGGACTAGCGGGCTTGCCCGCCGAAGTCACGCTATGGCGGGACGAAGGCGGGATTAGTTTAGTGGCAAAACGACAGTTTTCCAAACTGTAGTCGGGAGTTCGATTCTCCCATCCCGCACACTTCGACTCGAGGACTCGCTCAGTGTAAACACTGAGCCATAGTAAAGTGGAGAAGTACCCCGAGTTCTATCGAGGGGCTCCTAATATGAAATGGTTTGTATACATAGCACAAGCGGCTTCTGGTTATTACTATGTTGGGATTTCTCCTAACCCGAAAGAACGTATAATTTGCCATAATGCCGGCGCTGGTTCTCAAATGGCAAGACAGCACGGGTCTTTCGAGTTAGTGTATTCTTCCGCACCCTTTCCAAATAAATCTGAGGCTCGAAAGCGTGAAATACAACTCAAAGGCTGGAGTAAAGAAAAGAAATTGAAGTTGATAAAAGGCGAATGGAAATAGGTGAGCCCGCGCGCCATTAGCTTCGTTCAAAAAATGTTCGGATTTCGGCTCCCCATTTTTCCAAGGCATTTTATCGAGTAAGGAGACTTGAGTGGGACACCAAACCAAAAGCCCCCGTTCGGGGGCTTTTGGTTTTCCGGAATTTTTAGGATTTACTTTACCGCCTCTTTAAGCGCTTTTGCGGGCTGGAACTTGGGCACGCGCATCGCCGGCACTTGCACCGAAGCGCCCGTGCGCGGGTTGCGGGCCGTGCGAGCGGCGCGCATTTTGGTCTTGAAGATGCCGAGGCCCGCCACCGAAACTTCCTCGCCCTTGCGCAAGCACCCGACGATGCAGTCTATCATCGCCTCGACGGCGCGCTCGGCGTCGGCCTTGGTGGTTCCAAGGACGCCGTGGACCTTTTCCGCAATGTCCTGCTTGTTCATAGATTAAAAGGTTACTATTAAAAGCCTCCGTAGTATACCTCCTCCAAAAAAGCCTGCAATAGAGCCATCCCCAAATGCGGCGGTCCGTCCAAAACCGCCTTGCCGACCGCTATCTTGCGAATTCTATTGCCCTTGTCTCCCTTATCACGTTCACTTTTATCTCTCCCGGATACTTAAGCTCGTTCTCGATGCGGAGGGCTATCTGCCGCGCCAGCTCGCGCGCGGCGAAGTCCGACATTTCTTCCGGTTTGACGAATATCCTAACCTCGCGGCCTGCGGAAATGGCGTAGGATTTTTCGACGCCTGGGAAGGAGTTCGCTATCTGCTCAATGTCCGATAGCCGCTTTAGATACTGCTCGACGCTGTCGCGCCGCGCGCCCGGGCGGCCGCCGGAGATGGCGTCCGCCACCTGCACTATCACCGATTCCACAGTTTCGTAGGGGTACTCTTCGTGATGCGCCTGCATCGCCTTTATGACTTCCTCGCTGACGCCGAATTTTTGCAGGATGCGGCGGCCTATCTCGACATGTGTGCCTTGCACCTCGTGGTCAAGCGCTTTACCTATGTCGTGGAGGAGCGCTCCGGCGCGCGCCACGGCCGGGTTTGCGCCGAGCTCCTCGGCTATCATTCCGGAGAGGTGGGCCATCTCGATGCTGTGCTGAAGCACGCTTTGCCCGTAGGACGTGCGGAAGTGGAGCCTGCCCAAAATCTGCAAAAGTTTGGGGTCGAGATTCAAGACGCCGGCCTCGAAGGCCGCCTGTTCGCCCTTTTCCTTGATTATTTTATTGACCTCCTGCTTGGCCTTCTCTACCAGCTCTTCTATTTTTGCGGGCTGGATGCGCCCATCTATTATCAAATTCTCAAGCGCGACGCGCGCGACCGCGCGACGCACGGGGTCGTATGACGAAAGCACTATGGAACCCGGCGTGTCGTCGATAATGACCTCAACGCCGGTCGCGCGCTCGAACGCCTTGATGTTGCGGCCTTCCTTGCCGATTATCTTGCCCTTAAGGTCGTCGGAGGGAATGGTGATTGCCGTCGCCATTGTGTCGCTTGCGACGGAATTCCCCATGCGGTGTATTGCGGTCGTCAAGATCTCGCGCGCCCGCCTCTCCAGCTTCTCCCCGCTCTCGCGCTCGAGCTTTTGCAGGCGGACCATAAAATCGTCGCTCATCTCGCGCTCAAGCTCCGCATAAAGACGCTCCTTAGCCTCGTCTTTAGTAAGCCCCGCGACTTTGGCAAGCGCGCCGGCGCGCTCCTCGAGCAGCTGCTCGGCGCGCTCTCTGATGGATTTAACGTCCTCGATGCGGGCTTTTACCGCCTCTATTTCACTGTCGAGTTCGCCCTGCTTCTTGTCTATCTGCTCCTCGCGCTTGAAGACGCGCTCCTCGGCGCGCGTCAGCTTTTCTCCCTTTTCCTTGAGAAGTTCTTCGCCGACCAGTGAGGCCCTCTTGGCCTCCTCCTGCGTGACCTCGGTTATTTTTTTAGCCTCCTCGCGCGCATCGAGGAGCATCTGCTTAACCTTGACTTCTATCGAGCCCTTACGCGATAGGACAAGCAACCAGCGGAATACGTAGCCAATGACGGCGCCACCCAGCCCCGCGGCCCCGAGGAGCAAAAACAATGTGGTTAATGACATAAAGAAAGATCATAAAATTTGATATGAAACGGACACTGCAATAATGCCCTATTTTTTTCCTTTGTGCAAGAATATCTCGTCTATGATTCCGTACTTTTTGGCCTCCTCCGAGGTCATGAAGAAGTCGCGCTCCACATCTTTCTCTATCTTCTCCATGGTTTGTCCCGTCGCCTTAACGAGAATTTTGTTGAGACGATCTCTCGTCGCCACGATGTGCTTGGCGGTTATCTCGATGTCGGTGGCCTGCCCCTGCGCGCCGCCCCATGGCTGGTGTATCATCACCTCCGCATTGGGGAGAGCGAAGCGCTTGCCCTTCTGTCCGCCCGCGAGCATTATCGCGGCGCCGGAGGCGGCGATGCCGACGCACACTGTCGCGACATCCGGCTTGATGTAGTTCATCGTATCGAGCATCGCCAAAGTGGCCGTTACGGAGCCGCCCGGGGAGTTGATGTAGATTTGGATGTCTTTTTTCGGGTCCTCGCTCTCCAAGAACAGGAGCTGGGCGATGATGAGATTCGCCGTGTTGTCCTCGATGGGGCCGCCGAGAAAAATTATCCGCTCCTTAAGGAGCCGCGAATAAATGTCGAACGCCCGCTCGCCATAGGGCGACTTCTCCACGACCATAGGAACGAGCTGATTGCTGAAAGTTTGCATGGAAGTAGTTTAGCCTTGACTCTCTGACTTATCAAGCGCATTCTCGAGTGCAGATAGTTTCATGGAGGTCGATATGACAACCAGGCAGGAACTCGATGTCTTGTTTCTGGACATCAAGACGTATGACAGGCTCGTAAGCGCGGCGATAAAAGCCGGGGCCAATATTTTAGAATACAATCGCATAACGGACGGCGAACGCTTGCCCGCTCTTTTTATTTGTGTTTCTCACCCTCCAGAAGCTTCAAAACTTTTTCGTTGCGGAGGACGGTTTCGATATGGATGCGCAGTAGGTCGCGCTTGGCGTCCGGGAAATGCTCAAGGGCGCGCTTTACTTCCGTCTCTGCCGCGTCTTTGTCCGGCTCTATTTTTTCCTCCTGCGCTATCTTATTGAGGACGAGCTGGAGCTTGGCGCGCCTCCGCGCGCTCTCGCGCAGCTCGCTGCGCATCGTTTCTTCCGTCTTGTTTATTTTTACCAGGTATTCGTCGAACGAAAGCCCGAAACGCTTAATATCCTCGCGCATTTGCGCCAGAATTTTTTCCTGCTCGCTCTCGATGAAAACTCGCGGCACTGCAACGGCCGATTTCGCCATGAGCGAGTCAATTAGCTTAGCGCGCCGTGCGCTGTGCGCCATGTACTCTCGAGCCTTCTGCTCCTCCTTTGGGGACGGCGGCGGATCGGACTTTGGCAATTCTCCCGCGTATGGCTCCTGCGGTATTTTCTCGTGCAGTTCCATCCAGTTGCGCGGGAGGGTGACTTCTGGGAGCGCGCATACGCGCACTGAAATACCCACAGGATTACCCGTTGCGAGCTTTGTAATGCGTATTTCCGGCCGGCCTACGGCATCAATTTTGTGAGCCGCGATGAGCGCGGGATAAAAGTCTTTTATAAAAAATTCCACGGACTCTTCCAATACGGCGATCTCCCCGGCCTTTTGCAGGGCGATCGCGCGAGGCACCTTGCCGGGGCGGAATCCTGGCAGTTCCAAATGTTCTGCGATGTGCGCGAGGGCGCGGTCGCGATAGGACGCGACTGCCTCGAAAGGTATTTCGCCCGCAAACTCGACTTCGGACTCGGGAAGATTTTTTAGAGAAAGATATTTCGCCAGTTCCTCATGAGACATCCGGCGATATTACAACGATTGTTCCAGATTTGAAAACTCTCCTTCGATATTCGCATCTCCGGTTGCGTTCAAGTCCGCCTCGATGTTGCGGAGCTCGTCCGAGGATGAGTCCGCTGATGCGCCGCTCTCACTTACTACCAACTCGTTCTGCGACTGCAGTATAAAGAAATATGCCCCGCCGGCTGCGAGGAGCAGGACAACGATGATTATGCCGATTATCGCACCGACGCCCCCGCCGCTGTGCGGCTGGGGCGTCGGGTCCATGATAGGGGCGGCTTCCATAAGATTATTCTACATCCGCACCCGCGCCGACCTCCAGTCTTATGCTGCGGATAACTGCCATGAGGGATCGCGCCGCTTGCCGCAGAGCGTCCTGCGCCGCTTCAATTGCCGTGCGCACCGCGCCCATATACTCCTTCGGCGTAGGACTCGCGAGCGCCGCGTCAAAGGCCGCGCTGACCGCGAGTCCTTTCTCCGCGGCGACCTCGATATCGGCGTCGGCCCGCGCAAGCAGGTCTGTCGAGCTCGCCATGGCAAGGCCCTGCACCTTCAGCTTCCCTATCTGCGTTTCAAGCCGCATGGAAGCGTTTTCCAGTTTGTCTACCGAGCGGTCGAAGTGCTCGAGAATGTTGCCCAAATGCATTTGGGCCTTCTCCCCCCAGCGCCCGCGCGCCTTTTCCTTGATCTCTCCCTTGTGTTCGCTTATCGCGCTCTTGATTTGTTCTACACGCGCTTTGACCGTAGTCGAGGCATCGCCCCGAGCGTCCAAATTTATTTTTTTAATAACCGGCCCGAGCTTTATTGTCGACGATGCATTTACCGAAGCCTCGGTTCTCGCGCCGGCAAGGGCTGGCGCGGCGAGCCCCAAGATTGCGAGATAAATAATCAACTTTTTCATATGCTTGCCTGCAATTATATAATAAGAAGCCCGCCGTCTATGACGGCGGGCTGTTCATAACCTTACGATGCTTACTTGCCGAACTTTTGCCGATACAGTTCGAGACCCTCCTTTATTGCGCCCTTCGCGGCCTCTTTACCGTCGAATCCGGTAACCATTACCTCTTTATCTTGCAATTTTTTGTATGTTGAATAGAAGTGCTCTATTTCCTTAAGCGTATGCTTGTTGATGTCGCCGAGGTCTCTTGTCTCGGCCCAACGCGGGTCGTCCTTAGGGACAGCGATTATTTTGTCGTCGCGCTCGCCAGAATCCACCATATGCATTATCGCAACCGGCCGCGCCTTTACCAAGATACCAGGCAGAATGGCGTAGGTGGTTAAAAGCACCACATCAAGCGGGTCATTGTCGTGCCAATAACTTTGTGGAACGAACCCGTAGTCGAATGGGAAATCCTGTGCGGTATGAGCGACTCGGTCGAGCGCGATGATACCGGTCTTTTTGTCTATCTCGTATTTGTTTTTCGAGCCCTTGTTAATCTCGACGATAACATTGAACTCGTCGGGAGTTTTATCACCTGCCGAAATTTCGTGCCACAAATTCATATTTATCAAAACTACTTCGTTTCTTTAGTTTCCGCAACTTCTGTTCCCGTTTCTTTAGGCTCGCCGCTCTCGTCAGCCTCGGCGACTTTTTCGCCGCCTATAGACTCTATGTCTATGCGCCATCCCGTAAGTTTGGCCGCAAGGCGCACGTTCTGCCCGCCGCGGCCTATCGCCAGGCTCTGCTGGTCCTCGGCGACCTTGACTGTCGCCTTGTGCTCCCCATCGTCTATGTTTACGGAAAGAACGCGCGCCGGCGATAGCGCTTCCTCGATGAAGGCCTTTGGATCCTCCGACCACTCGACAATGTCGATTTTTTCGCCGCCGAGCTCCGATGTTACGGTCGAAACGCGCACCCCGCGCTGGCCCACCAGGGAGCCGACAGGGTCCACATGCGCATCCGCCGACGCGACTGCGACCTTCGAGCGGCTGCCGGCCTCGCGCGCGATGGCCTTAAATATAACGGTGCCGTGCGCCGCCTCGGGAGCCTCCATCTCAAAAAGTTTTTTGAGAAAGTCCGGATGCGCGCGGCTGAGCCTCAAGTAAATGCCGCGCGGCGACTCCTCCACCTGGTACAGAAGCGCGCGAATGCGCTCGCCCTGCCGGTACCGCTCGCCTGGTATCTGCTCCTCGTAAGGCAAAATGCCGGTCGCGCGGCCAAGGTCCACGTAAAGGTTGCCGCGCTCCATGCGTTGCACACTGCCGGAGATTATCTCTCCTTGGCGCTTTCCGAACTCCGCCACGACAGCGGTCTTCTCCGCCTCGCGTATCTTCTGGATTATGACCTGCTTTGCGGTCTGCGCCGCTATGCGGCCGTAGTCGTCTCTCGCCTCAAGAGGGAAGATAAGCTCGTCGCCGACGGACGCATCGCGCTTTATAAGTTTGGCGTCAGCCAGAGTAATGTGCTGTTCCTCGCTGAAGCGCGGAAGTGGAGCAATAGGGTTGCCGTCCGCGTCGAGTTCCGGTTCTTTTGGGGATTCCTCTCCCTCCTCCTCGTCGGCAAAACGCACGGTCGTTTCGTCCGCCACCGTTTTTATCTGCGAAAATTCCGTCTTGCCGGAGTTAAGGTCCACATGCGCGCGGATGACTTGCCCCTTTTTGGCGTACTCTTTTTTATACGCGGTCGCGAGCGCCATCTCCATGGCCTCTACAACCTTGGCGCGCGGAATGCCGCGCTCATCCTCGAGCTCACTTAGTACGGAATTGATGACTTTTAAATCAAACATGATATCTTCGGTTCGCTTTTAAAAGGAGAACCGCCCTCTCGGGGCGGTTTCCAGACTATATTATCCTACTGCGGTCCATGTATAAAGTCAAACATTCTTATATAATGCAACCATGTACGCGGAGGAGGCGCTTAGGGATTTTTTAATTGATGTGGGACTTGTGTCGAAAAGTCAAATGGAAGTCCTTGGCGGCGAGAAGGTTTCGCGGTCGCTCATTGAGCGGGGAATACTATCCGAAGACGAACTATGCAAGGCGCTCGCGCACGTGCACGGCATACCTTTTATCGAGCTCGACGTGGACGATATTTCGCAGGACGCACTTGCCGTTATACCCGAGCCGCTCTCGCGGGGACATTCGATAATAGGATATCGAATGTCGGAAAACAAGCTCGAGGTTGCCCTGCTCGACCTTGTCGCGCTTGAGGAGCTGGAATTTTTGCGTCCGCGTTACAAAATTTTGCCGCGCCTGACCGACAAAGAATCGATAAAACGCGGACTTCTTGCGTATCAAAAGTATCTGCGCGGGAAATACGGCAAGGCGCTCAAGGAGGAGGGTGACCCCGATCGCATGGCGCGGCATCTGCTCGCCCACGCGCTCGCGCAGGGCGCGAGCGCGGCGCATTTAGAGCCCGGCGATTCCGGTGTCTTAGTGCGCCATCGCATCAATGGCGCCTTGCGCGACGCGATTCTGCTTCCGCAAAGCATGCAGACGGCTCTGGAGGGTATATTCCCCAAAGACGGATGGATAGCGGTGGACATCGGCGTCGGCTCGGACATCAAAGTGCGCGTAGCGCGCCCTGGCGGAGGAAAGATCGTTCTCAATCTGCGCGGTGCCGCTTTTGAGCCTCTTGGGTTTCATGGCGAGGCGCTCGAGCAGTTAGAGCGCGCGGTTTCGCGCCGGCACCTGCCTGCGCAGGCAGGCGGAGTCGTCGCAATAGAGGGCGAGGGCAAGTCTATGCTTTTGAGAACCATAAAAGAGATCGTTTCGGCGCCCGATATTTCGATCGCAGATGTCGGCTCTTCCGCCGCGGCGCGCGTCGCGCTTAAAGCCGATCCGGACGTTATATTTATGAACGGCATGCGCGACAGCGAGAGCGCCGCTCTCGCCGCAAGCGGCGCGGCGCGCGGCATATTCGTCGTCGTCGCGGTCGAGGGTGGGGGGTTGATCGGGGAGGCGCTTATAGTTCGGCAGGCGCTGGCGCGCAGGCTCTGCCAAAAGCAATTTTTTGACAAACGGCCTCTATCGCGGCTTGAGCAGAATGCACTCGAGCCTCATGCAGATTTCATCCGCGTGCTCTCCGCGCTAAAAGAAGAGGGTGTTGTAGGAAAAGAAACGCCTTGGAAGGAAGTCAAATTCGCGCGCGCCGTGCCCTGCAGCGAGTGCCGCGGAGGATATGCCGGCGACATAGGCCTGCAGGAGGTTTCCGCCGGCGGAACTCGCATAGGCCTTAATTTGGCGGAAGACGGTCTCTTCAAGTCCGCGCAAGGGCAGACGAGCCTCGAGGAGGTATTGTCCATGCTGTATGATGGCAGGTGATGAACAGATTCCCCAAGTCGCGGCGCATAGTGATAGCCAACTGGAAGATGTATTTGGAATCTCCCAAGGAGGCGGTTAAGTACGCGCAAAATTTGCGCAAAAATGCGAGAAATTTCAATGGAGTGGAAGCATGGATAGCGGCGCCGTTTACTTTGATACCAGTCGTGGCACAGGCGCTAAAAAATTCGAGCATAAAAATAGGTGCGCAGACGGCGTCGCCTTTCAATGCCGCGCAAAGTGGAGTGCATACAGGCGAGGTATCGGCGGCGATGCTCAAAAATGCCGGAGCCGGCTTTGTGCTTGTGGGACACTCGGAACGTCGGGCAATGGGCGAGTCGGAAGAAACCGTGCGTGAGCAGTCAGTGCGCGCGCTTTCCGCGGGGCTTACCGCAGTTCTCTGCGTAGGGGAGGCGGAGCGCAGTGCGGAGGGCACACACTTTGGATTTATAGAATCACAGTTGCGGTCGGCGTGCGAGGGACTGCAGGCGTATGCGGGGCGGGCGGCTGTCGCGTACGAGCCGATATGGGCCATTGGCAAGTCGGCAGAAGACGCCATGAGCCCGCCGGAAATTCAGGAAACGGCCATCTTCATAAAAAAAGTCCTTTCGGATGCGCTCGGCCGCAGCGCCGCCGCAAAAATTCCGATACTGTACGGCGGTTCCGTAGACCGGGCTAACGCAAAAGCGATAATGGAGGAGGGCGGCGTTTCTGGATTTCTGGTCGGGCACGCTAGCGCTAAGCTGGATTCTTTTGTAGAAATACTGAAAGCCGTTCGACCGCTTCGACAGGCTCAGGGTAAACAAGCTCGCGGTAAGCATGCCGGAAATTAGAGACATCAAAGACGCGGACATAGAGAACAAGCGCACATTGGTTCGCGTCGATTTTGACGTCCCTATCGCGGAGGGCCGCATCCTGGACGACGTGCGCATCAAAGCTGTCATTCCAACTCTTGAGCTGCTACACGAGAGCGGTGCCGCAAAAATTACTCTCATAGCGCACCTCGGCCGCCCCAATGGAAAAACAGTCGAGTCGCTACGTCTTGTACCCGTAGAAGCGCGCCTGCGCGAGCTGACGAAAGTGCCGTTTGAAATGCGGGAAAATCTGCGCTTCGACCCGCGCGAGGAGGCTAATGACGAAAACTTTGCAAAAGAGTTGGCGGCGCTTGGCGATATATATGTAAACGAGGCCTTCGCCGACAGCCATCGTGCGCACGCCTCGATCGTGGGCGTACCGAAATTCCTTCCATCATATGCGGGCCTGCGCTTTATGAAGGAGGTCGATAAGTTGCGCGAGGCGCAGACACCGCCGGTAGGCTCCGTGGCCGTCATCGGCGGAGCAAAATTCGAGACTAAGGAACCGCTCTTGCGCAACCTGCTATCCGCGTACTCGCAGGTCCTGCTTGGCGGAGCGCTGGCAGACGACGTACTAAAGGCGCGCGGCATGCCAGTAGGCGAGTCGCTTGTAGCGGAAGTTGGCGTGCCGACGGAGCTTGCGGGTAGCGAACGCATTCTCGTACCGGCCGATGTGTATCTCGAGGAAGAGGACGACAAGGGGAGCGCCCGGGCGGCAATGACCGGCGATGTGCGCAAGGAGGAGCGGATAGTGGACATAGGCCCCTCCACGGCCGCGACATGGGCGCAAAAAATTTCCGAGGCTCCTTTCGTGCTTTGGAACGGTCCCATGGGCATTTACGAGGAAGGATATCGCGCTGGCACGGATGCTCTGGCTGTAGCGCTCATCAAGGGCGGCGCAAGGGCAATAGTTGGAGGCGGCGACACTCTAGCCGCTTTGCGCTCCATACAAGATTCTACCTTAAAACAAGGTTCATCGAGGCCGGACCTTGATGAAATCGAAAAAAGCGGCCGTATTTTCTTTTCAATGGGCGGCGGGGCAATGCTTAAATATCTCGCCGAGGGCACTCTTCCGGGGCTTGAGGCTTTGACAAGACGCTAGACTAGTTTTCGCGATCGCAATCCACAGATTTTTGTGTAATTTTCGGGTGCGGGGAACGAGGCTAGTCCCTATACTATAGGGACCTTTATAAATTAATATTTATTTTCCATGCCCCGCACAGAAGCTCCCATGCCTGTATCCATTGTCAAGCGCGACGGGCGCACAGTGCCATTTAATTCCGACAAAATAGCCATGGCGCTGGAGCGTGCTTATGCGTCTTTGGGACAGGAGCGCCCGGACATGGTCGCGATAATCACGAACGCAATCGCAGGCTCCCTTGCGGAGCGCAAGGAAACACCGACTGTCGAAGAGGTGCAGGACATGGTGGAAAAGTCCCTTCTTACCATGCGGGAATTCGAGGTCGCCAAGGCGTACATGCTGTACAGAGAGCAGCATTCCGCGATGCGGCGCTTGCGCGGCGAGCAAGGCGGGGGGATGCTTGTCGAGAAATACCTGGGGAATGCCGACTGGCAGGTCAAGGAAAACAGCAATATGGCCTTCTCTCTGCAGGGACTCAACAATTACGTCGCTTCCGACATCAGCAAGCGCTACTGGCTGGAGTCCATTTATCCCAAAGAGGTGCGCAGGGCGCATGAGGGAGGAGACTTCCACATGCACGACTTGCAGACGCTGTCCGTATACTGCGTCGGGTGGGACCTCATGGACCTTCTTATGCGCGGCTTCGGCGGTGTCCCGGGCAAAGTGTCGAGCGCGCCGCCGAGGCACTTCCGCAGCGCCTTGGGACAGGTAGTCAACTTTTTCTACACCCTGCAGGGCGAGGCGGCGGGGGCGCAGGCATTCTCGTCCCTCGATACCCTGCTCGCGCCTTTTATCCGCTACGACGGCTTGACTTATGACGAGGTCAAGCAGGCCCTGCAGGAGTTCGTATTCAACCTTAACGTTCCGACTCGCGTAGGTTTCCAAACGCCGTTCACCAACGTTACGCTCGATGTTGTCGTGCCGGAGTCCTTGCTCGGCACGCCGGTGATTCGCGGAGGCAAAATGCAAAAGGAATGCTACGGCGAATTTCAGGACGAGGTTAATACTTTCAATCGCGCATTCGTCGAGATACTGCGCGACGGCGATGCCTCCGGAAGGGTATTTACCTTCCCGATTCCTACATACAACATCACCCGCGACTTCAATTGGGACAACCCGGCCCTGGAGCCTCTGTGGGAGGCCGCGGCGAAGTACGGGATCCCGTACTTTTCCAATTTCGTCAGCTCGGACATGAATCCGGAGGACGCGCGCTCTATGTGCTGCCGCCTGCGCATAGACAACCGAGACCTAGTCAAGCGCGGCGGGGGGCTCTTCGGAGCGCATCCGCTTACGGGCTCGGTCGGCGTCGTAACCATCAACATGCCGCGCCTCGGGCTCATATCCAAAAACGAGGAGGATTTCTTCGCAAGGCTCTCGCGCCTGATGGAGACGGCAAAGACGAGCCTCGAGATAAAGCGCAAAATGCTCGAGCGCCTTACGGAAGGCGGGCTCTATCCGTATACCCGGTACTATCTTGGCAAGATCCGCGAGCAGAACGGCTCATACTGGATGAATCACTTCTCCACCATAGGTCTAGTCGGAATGAACGAGGCAACGCTCAATTTGTTGGGCAGTACAATCGCCGAGCAAAGGGGAAGGGAGTTCGGCGAGCGTGTGCTTTCCTTCATGCGCGAGAAACTTTCCGATTTTCAGGAGGAAACAGGCAACTTGTACAACCTTGAGGCGACGCCGGCCGAGGGCGCGGCGTACAGACTTGCGCTCATTGACCAGAAGCAGTTTGAGAACGCCCGTTTTGCAAACGGGGCGGGAAAGGATGTCCAGCACCCCTTCTACACCAACTCAACGCACCTACCCGTCAATTATACCGACGACATATTCGAGATACTTGAGCTTCAGGACAATCTGCAGACCAAGTATACGGGCGGCACGGTGATACATTTTTTCATCGGCGAGCGAGTGAAGGACCCGCGCGCCGTGCGCGAGATGGTGCGTATCATCTGCAACAATTACCACTTACCGTACTTCACCATCACTCCGACGTTCAGCGTCTGCTCTTCGCACGGTTATCTTGCGGGCGAATGCCAGCGCTGCCCGACCTGCGGCGCTACCTGCGAAGTTTACTCGCGCATAGTCGGATACCTGCGGCCGACGGCGCAGTGGAACCAGGGTAAGCTCGCGGAATTCGGCATGCGCGAGACCATCCCGAGCGAGAAGGTCGGCTCTCCCTCCCATGCGGATGCGGCTCTCAATCCTGTAGGCGAGGCGGTATGCGCATAGGGGGTTTCCAGGGGAGCTCGCTCATCGATTATCCCGGCAACGTTTCCGCGGTCATATTTACCATAGGATGCAACTTCCGCTGTCCCTACTGCCACAACCCGGAGCTTGTGCTCGAGACTCCGGAGCGCGAGATACCGTCGGAGGAGATAATCAAGTTCCTCGATTCGCGGAAAGGGGTTTTGCCGGCCGTAGTTATAACGGGCGGTGAGCCCACCATGCACGATGACCTGCCGGACTTCGCGCGGAGGGTAAAAAGCCTCGGATACCTGGTCAAGCTCGACACCAACGGGACTAACCCCGCCATGCTTAGGAAACTGATTGGGGAAAAACATGTAGACTATGTGGCCATGGACATAAAGGCGCCGCGAGAAAAGTACCCGCAGATCGTAGGGAGCGCTGTCAACGCCGCGGCCATTCGCGAGTCTATAGATTTTCTACTCTCCAACACCGTGGATTATGAGTTCCGCACGACCATTGTCCGCTCCCAACTCTCCCCCGAGGATCTAGAGCAGATAGGGGTCGAAATAGCTGGAGCGAGGCGATATTTCCTGCAGGAATTCTTGCCGGGGAAGACCCTGCATCCGGCATTCCGTAACAAACTCTCTTACGGACGTGGGGAACTTGAAAACATTGCAGAGTCGCTTAAAAAACATGTTACACATTGCGAAGTCCGATGATAACGGCAGACTTTATTTAGACTACGCCGCAGGCGCGCCGCTCTCCACCTTTGTTGCCGCACAGATGGCGCAGGCGAGCACCATTCATGGAAATCCATCCTCGCTTTACGAGGAGGGGAGAGCGGCGCGCGCGGCTCTCGAGGGCGCAAGAGAGTGCGTCGCGCGCGCGCTTGGCGCGCGCGCGAGCGAAATAATATTCACCGGCTCGGGTAGCGAGTCGGACGCCCTGGCTCTGTGCGGTGCCGCGCGCGCTCTCTCTCGCGTTGGGCGACACATAATCGTGTCTTCCATAGAGCATAAGGCCGTGCTCAAGTCGGCGCGCGCGCTGGAGAAAGAAGGATTTTCCGTGAGCTATCTGCCGCCGGATAAAGAAGGATACATAAGCCCAGACACGCTCGCTCGCGCCGTGCGCGCGGACACTGTTCTTGTTTCTGTAATGTACGCGAACAACGAGATAGGCACGGTGGAGCCTGTGCAAAAACTTGTCGATGCCGTCCGTGCGCGCGCGCCTCGCGTGCTCTTCCACACCGACGCATGCCAGGCGCCCGGCCAGTTGCCTGTAGACGTGAACTTGCTCGGGGTAGACCTCATGAGCGTCAACGGATCAAAGGCTTACGGACCGAAAGGAATCGGCGCTCTTTTTGTGCGCGAGGGCGTGCGTCTCGAGCCCATAGTGCATGGCGAGCAGGAGATGGGCATTCGCGGCGGGACTGAAAGTGTCTTATTAGCTGCCGGGCTTGCCGCGGCGCTTAATGAGTCGGAGGCTCTGCGCAAGATGGAAGCTCCTCGGCTGGAGCGCCTGCGCGACCTGCTTATATCGCAGGTCGAGTCGCGCATAAGCGGGGCGCGTCTGCACGGTCCAAGGGAAAACCGCCTGCCCAGCAACGTGCATTTTTCCTTCTCCGGAGTCGAAGGCGAAGCCATGCTGCTTATGCTCGATGCGCGCGGCATTTCGTGCGCGACTGGCTCGGCGTGCAACTCCCTCGACCTCGCGCCGTCGCACGTTCTGCTCGCCATAGGTGAAGATCCGGAGCTTTGCCACGGCTCTGTGCGCATGACGATAGGGCGCGCGACAAGCGAGGAGGACATTTTTCGCGCAACCCGCGAGCTCGAGGATGTGGTCGCGCGCCTGCGTTCTATTTCTGCGTTAACTATTATGAAGCAAAACTGTTTTGAGAAATAAATACAATATGAACACTCAAACACCGTGGGCGTACACGGAAACTGTCAAAGACCACTTCTTCAGTCCGCGCAATTTTTTGCGGGACGGGGAAAATTTTGATTCGGACGGCACCGGTGTCGTCGGAAGCCCCGCGTGCGGGGACGTAATGATGGTCGCGATACAAGTCAGGGATAACCGCGTCGCCGCGTGCAGATGGAGGACTTTCGGCTGTGCGTCCGCCATCGCTTCTACTTCCATGATGTCGGTAATGGCTACCGAGGACGGCGGTATGCCGCTTACTCGCGCAAAACGCATTAAACCGGAAGAAATTTTGGAGCGCCTCGGCGGTCTGCCGGAGCGCAAATTCCACTGCTCGGTCTTGGGGCAGGAGGCCTTGCGTGAAGCGGTACTCGATTATGAGGCTTCGCATGAATAACGAATATAGACCTTACATAGTATACGCGAAGCGGCGCGAGACGCCGACTGTAGTTGAGCTCTCGCTCGAGCCGCAGGATGGCGTTCGGCCGGATTTCATACCGGGGCAGTTCGTCAATATTTCCCTTCCGGAAGTCGGGCCTGAAGCGAAGTCCTATACCATAGCAAGCACTCCGCTCGATGAGCTCATTGTCGTTGCCGTACGCGAGGCCGGCGATTTTTCGCAAGCACTATGTGGACGGAAAGTGGGAGAAGAAGTCTTGCTTTCGGAGCCGCTGGGCTATTTTTATCCGGAGGATGCCCAAACACCGCGCGTCTTTGTGGCCGGCGGGATAGGCGTAATGCCATTCGTTTCCATCGCGCGCGCCGGCAGCGGCGCATCGACAATACTTCTTTACAGCAATCGCGCCGCGCACGATGTTCCTTTCCATGCCATGTTGTCGGAGCTGGAGCGGGAGAATAAAAATTTTTCGGTCAAGCATTTCATCACGCGGGAGAACAGTCCTCTCCATGGCGCAGTAAACGGCCGCATCGGTCCGGAGCATTTGGCGCGGGCCCTACAAGATTATCCGGAAGGTAATTTCTTCCTCTGCGGCTCCATAATCTTTGTCCGGGATATGCGCTTAGTCCTCAAGGATCTTTTTGTGCCGGAAGAGAGGATATACACAGAGTCTTTTTTCTGACCGTCGCTACTTGATATAGTTACAGAATATGAACAAAGCATATTTGGCCACTGCGGCTCTCCGCATTGTGCTGGGCTGGTACATGTTATTTGCCGGCATAGAAAAAATTCTTGATCCCGGCTGGACGGCACAGGGTTTTCTTATGGGAGCCAAAACATTTCCCGAGTTTTATGCATGGTTCGCCGCTCCAGCCCAGTCGTGGTGGGTGGATCCGCTCAACGCGTGGGGCATAACTTTGATAGGGGTCGCCCTGCTCCTAGGCGTCTTCGTGCGCCCGGCCGCGCTCGCGGGCGCCGCGCTTATGTTCCTATACTATTTCCCGCAGGTGACATATCCGTTCACTCTGCCGCACGGATTCATTGTCGATGACCACATAATAAACGCCGCGGCGTTCCTGGCAATCGCATTCTCTCCGATGGCGCGGCGCTACGGGCTCGCCCAAAAACTGCAGGAAACTTTTATTGCGCGCATTCCGCTTATCCGCTCGCTAGTTTAGAATTCCGGTGCTGTAGCGAATGTGCGCGGCAAGAGATGAAAATGCACGTGAGGTACGTCCTTCCCGACTATGGATACTTGCACAAGGTCGGCTCCGTGATTTTCTTTCAATTCCCGAGCGAGCCGTTTCGTTGCGCGGAAAACATGATCTGAAAGTTCGTCCGGCATTTCATAAAACCAGCGATAGTGCGTTTTTGGAATGAGGAGCGAATGTCCCGGCGCTTTAGGGTGGATATCCAAAAACGCCAGCACTTCCTTGTCCTCATATACTTTGGTCGATGGAATCTCGCCTGCGACAATTTTGCAAAAAACGCAGTCTTGCATGCCGTATACTATAGCAAATGGCGCAATACAAATTACGGGAGCGGCGGCATGAGAATTTGCTTGACGATCTGTTGCTTGCCCGAGGCGTCGCGCCGGAGGAGAAAGAAATTTTTTTGAATCCCGATTTCGAGCGCGACTCACATGACCCGCTTTTGCTCCCCGATATGGGGTGTGCGGTCGAGCGGATACTGTCCGCGAAAAAAAATAACGAAAAAACGGCGGTTTGGAGCGACTACGACTGCGACGGCATACCTGGCGGCGCGATGCTCGCGGAATTTTTGCGCACGCTCGGTATGCAGGTCGTCCATTACATCCCGCATCGGCATGAGGAGGGGTACGGTTTGAATGTATCGGGCATAGACAAGCTGAAGAAGCAAAACGTATCACTTATCATTACCGTCGACTTGGGCACTGCCGACCATGGATGCATTTCGCATGCGAAAAGTGAAAATATCGACACAATAGTTACCGACCATCACCTGGTGCCGATGGCAAAACAAGCCGAGACGAGCATTGCGCAGCGCGACGGCGCGAGCATAGCAAATTTCCAGCAGGAAATTATGCGCGCGAGGCGAGGCTTGGTTTTGCCGGAGGCTTTAGCGGTCATTAATCCAAAGCGTGCAGACAGCAAGTATCCGTTCCCCGACCTTTGCGGCGCGGGGGTCGCGTGGAAGCTGATACAAGCGATATTGCAAAAAATTAGAGCGTCGGGGCAACCCTTCGACTACGCTCAAGGTAAAGAAAAATGGCTTTTGGATTTGGTCGGGCTCGCGACGCTCTCGGACATGGTGCCCTTGCTGGGAGAGAATCGCATGCTCGCGCATTTTGGCCTGCGCGTCCTGCGCCGAGCGAGGCGCCCCGGTCTTTCGGCGCTCTTTAGCCTTCTGCGCATTAAGCCCGCAACTCTCACAGAGGACGACGTCGGCTTTATGATATCGCCGCGCATAAACGCCGCATCGCGAATGGACTCTCCCGAGCTGGCCGCGCGCCTGCTTATAGCGCGCAGCGCAGAGGAAGCGCTCCCGCTTGCCAAGGAACTCGACAAGATCAATGACGAGCGCAAAGGGCTTGTCGCGGCCACGGTCAAAGAGGTCAACAAGCGCCTCAACCTTGCCGGAGCGGTGGGCGACCTAGTGGTGATGGGGAGCCCAAGTTGGCGTCCGGGCATACTGGGCCTCGTGGCTAACTCGCTGGTAGAGCATCGCGGCGGCACGGTGTGCTTGTGGGGGCGCGAAGGGGGCGAGATGATACGCGGCAGCTGCCGAAGCGGCGAAGTCAATATAGTGGAGCTGATGGGCGAGGCGGGCGGGCTCGAGGAGTTCGGAGGGCACCGGGGGTCGGGCGGATTTTCGGTCGGCGAGGGGCAGGTACACGAGCTTTCGGCGCGATTCTCCGCCGCGTACGAAAAGGTTCGCGCGCAAACGAGCGCGGCGCAGGAAATATTTATAGACCGCGAACTCGATCTTGCCGAGGCGTCTCACGCGCAAAAAAATCTGGAGCGCCTCGCTCCGTTCGGGATCGGTTTTGAAAAGCCGCTGTTTATCTTCCCTGGAGTTTCCATAGGAGGCATTCGTGCATTCGGCAAACAGCAAAATCACTTGGAACTGCGTCTCTCGCGCCACTCGACCCCGCTTGGGATAAACGGCATAGCATTTTTCTCGGGTATTGATTCTTTTTCCAAAAAAATTGCGGCGGGAGACAGCGCCGACATAGTGGGGCACATAGAGCGCGATTGGCGCGGTGCCCCACGTCTGCGCATCGTTGATGTTATTTGAAAGCATGGAGAAAATAATTATCTACACCGACGGGGGGGCGCGGGGGAATCCTGGACCCGCGGGCATCGGCGTGGTGATTCAGGACGAAAATGGAGAAACGCTGAAAGAAGTTTCCGGATATATCGGTGAGACTACTAATAATCAGGCCGAGTACGAGGCGCTTGTACACGCCCTGGGGGAAGCAAAAAAAATTTTTGGCGCAAAGCTGCGCGAGATGCAAATAGAAGTGCGCATGGACAGCGAACTTGTGGTGCGCCAGCTCTCCGGGCTTTACAAGGTCAAGGAGCCCGGGCTCAAAGAGCAGTTCGCGCGCGTCGCGAGGATACGGCTTGAGGACGCCCCTAATATCATTTTTACCCACGTGCGCAGGGAAAAAAATAAGCAGGCTGACAAGCTGGTGAACAAAGCGATTGATGCGGCGCAATAAACTCGTTCTACTGTTTTTGCTCGCCGCGACGATTTTTGTTTTTCGCATTGAATTCTTTTTGCAAAGCGAGCGAGAGCGCTCGGTCGCGCCGTATATAGGACCGGCAGTTGTCGAGGGAGAGGTCGCGGGCGACCCCGAGCGGCGCGCGTCAAGCCTGCATGCGCAGATAGAAGTCTCCAGGGTAAATAACGGGCCAGCGGCCGGAAGACTGCTTTCGATATTTCCACCCGGGGCCGCGCTCTCGTACGGAGACCGCGTTACAGTGCGCGGAAAAATAGAATTGCCGGAAGCGTTCGAGACGGATACGGGCAGAGTCTTCGATTATTCCGGCTACCTGCGTGCGCACGGAGTTTCGGCTCTCATGCAAAATGCGACATTGGTAAAGCGCGAAGCAGGAGGATGGTCCGTGCAGGTGGCGCTGTATGGACTAAAGCACTCGTTCGAGCGCGCGATAGAACGCGCTCTGCCCGAGCCGCAAAGCTCGCTACTCCAAGGAATAACTCTCGGCGAGAGGCGCGGCATATCCGAGGAACTCAATCGGGCGTTCGTAGTTTCCGGACTCGTGCACGTGGTCGTGCTCTCCGGCTATAATATCTCCATAGTCGCGCTGGCGATTTTTTATTTGTTCGGTTTTTTGCCGCGTCGCGCCGGGCTTTTCGCGGGCGCATTCGCGATGATTTTATTTGTCCTTATGATAGGTGCCGGAGCGACAGCCTTGCGCGCACTCTTAATGGGCCTAATAGGGGTGCTCGCGCAACTTTTGCGGCGGCCTCGTCTTGCACTGCGCAGTCTCGGAGCGGCTGGCGCGGCGATGTTCCTCTGGAATCCGGCAGTATTTTACGATCCTTCTTTCGTACTCTCGATGCTTGCGACCTTCGGCCTTATCACGCTCGCCCCGTCGGTTGAGAAAATATTTTCTTTTCTTCCTGAATGGGGAGTTCTACATGCACGCTCCATCGCCGCTTCGACCGTTGCCGTGCAGATCTATATTCTGCCCGCACTCCTTTATTACATCGGCGTACTTTCTTTTGCCGCACTGCCGGCCAACATGGCGGCGCTGCCCGTTGTCGCTGGCGCGATGTTCGGCGGCTTTATTACCGGCATTTTGGGAATGATAAACGGCACGCTGGCGTTCCTGCCCGCGCTCTTGACCAATATGCTCTTGCGCTGGATCGAGTTCGTCGCCACAACGGCCGCGTCATTTCCGCTCTCATCAACCGTTATTCCCGCATTCCCAATGTGGGCTGCAGTAGTTATTTATGTGCCACTGACTTTTATTGCGACGAGGCTTTATCGAAGCGCTTCTCCATCACGCCCCAATTAAGATTTTTGAAGAACGCGTCAATATATTTGCCCTTGCCCTGCGCGCCGCAGTCAAGAATGTACGCATGCTCCCAGACGTCGAGCGCCAAAATGACGGGCAATGTTACAAAATGTCCCCGATGCTGCTCTCCCGAAAATCCCATGTGGAAAATTTTCGCCTCCGGATCGAAGTAAAGCAGGGCCCACCCGGGGCCGCGCATAAGGCCGACGTTTTTCATAAACGCGATGACCTGCCCGAAGGAGCCGTACTGCTTCTCAAGCGTTGTCTTGAGGGAGCCCCCGGAAATTTCTCTCGCCCCACCCTTCCATTGCGCGAAATAGAGCTCGTGGAGCCGCATTCCGCCGAATTCGAACGACAGCCGCCGCTCAAGCTCCGACAATGCATGCGCATTTTCCTCCGGATCGGCCATTAGCTTCCCCATGAGCGCGATCATACCGTTGAAATTTTTTACGTAACCCTCATATAGCCCGAGATGTTCCTCGACGGATTTTTGCGAAATACCATCGAGCGCGGGCAAGTCGAACTTTTTTTCTAAATATTGCATATGCCTTAAGAGTAGCAAAAATACACTTAAAAATAAGGTGAATTTGGGGATATCCGAACCCACTTGCGCTGTATTATGGATTGTGATATAATAGTAAAAGGTCCGCAGGAGGGGAGAGAAATGAAGTTTTTTGTTATTGTTACGGTCGCGGCCATATTTGGGTTGGCAATCGGCTTCTCGCCGATTGCGCCGGCGTTGTTAGTTACGTTCTTGCTGGTTCACAAACCAGCGCGAGCGGAAGTTCCTCCGCCGATACAGTTTATCGACCGAAGTAAAAAAGGACCGCGGCTGGACTACAAGCCGCGCATCTGGTCGTCAGCGAGGGAGTATGCTTGATGTATGCTCCCGCCACCCAAAAGCGCTCCGATATTGATTGTCGGCGCGCTTTTTTTATTTTGTGTCGCTGTTTGGAGTATTGCACTTGCACCCGCGTCCGATGCGGTCAAAAAAATCGACGCGCGCGTGTTCGGATCGCCGACCGACGAAAGCCGCACGCGCATGGACGTTCTGCTTGCGGAGCACATAGGCGGACCGGAGCTCGCAAAAAGGAGCAAAACATCCGGCTGTGCCGTGCGAGGCCCGTTTCCGGACCGCGCATGCACGCCCGGCTCGGTGTTCGAGAGCGCGACGACAAGCGTGATATGCGTTTCCGGCTACACCAAAAAGGTGCGCAGTGTCTCCGATAAATTGCGCAGGCAAATTTACTCCTCGTACGACATAGCGTATCCACAGCCCACAGGCTCTTACGAGCTCGACCATCTTATCCCGCTCGCGCTCGGCGGCGACAACAGCACCGCGAACCTGTTCCCCGAGGCGGCGGAACCCGCGCCGGGGTTTAAAGAAAAAGACGTTGTGGAAGTCTACTTGTACGAAGAGGTTTGCGCCGGCCGGCTCCCGCTTGCGGCGGCGCAGAGGCAAATAGCCGCGGACTGGCTCTCCGTTTACAAAGCGTTGGACCCCGCTGTCGCCGCGCGGATAAAACAAAAATACAGGAGCTGGTCGAATTAAATAACGCCAGCCTCTTTGAGCGCCTTATAAGCGCCTTTTTTTTGGAGGGTGCGCATGCCCTTGGTAGAAAGCGTCAGCGCCACCGTGCGACCGAGCTCCGGCACGAAGATGCGTTTTTTCTGCAGGTTGGCCTTCATCCGGTATTTGCCGGAAGGATTGAATTTGGTTGCGCGAATGCGGTTGCTGTATTTGCCCGCAACCTTCGAGCTTTTTTTGGTGATGGGGCAGATTTTGGCCATGTTTTTTAAAAAGACGACACCTTGCGGCTTGCCGAAAGGTGTCGCCTTGACGGCTCGAATGGTATCATGTTTCCAATCGTATGCAAATAGATATTGTCTTTGGGATAGTCATACTCATTTTTTCCGTGATACTACACGAAGTAGCGCACGGCTATATGGCGAATTATCTCGGCGACCCAACTGCGCGGCTTATGGGGCGCCTGACCCTTAACCCGTTTCCGCACATAGACCTGCTCGGCTCAATAATTTTGCCTGCCGTGCTTGTAATCGCCGGCTCGCCGCTCCTTATCGGCTATGCCAAGCCCGTACCGTATAACCCGTACAATCTTCGCGGGCGCTTCGGCGAGGCACTAGTGGCATTTGCCGGCCCGGGGACGAACATCCTGCTTGCGGTAATATTCGGCCTGCTCATACGAGTCTTCGGGGCGGGGCTCGACTCGGGGCTCCTTGATGCGCTTGCGACCATTGTTTACATAAACATGCTGCTCGCGCTCTTTAACCTGATACCCATACCTCCGCTCGACGGCTCCAAGATACTGTCCGGCATACTGCCGGAGGCGCTCGGGCGCGCGTATGACAGCTTCCGCTTCAACTTCGAGCAGTTGGGGGTCCTGTCCGGCACGCTCCTTATATTGATAGTATTCTACTTCCTTGCGCCGTACTTTTTTGTCTCCATTTTACTACCGATATTCAGATTTTTGACAGGAGGAGGATTTTAGGGTAACTTTTCCTTAACGCGCGCCGCGCGTTTTCTTTAGAAATGGCACGAATATCCCAGCTTGCCCGCAAGGGACGCAAACAATTTAACCGGAAATCGAAGGCGCCGGCGCTCCAGCGCGGCTTCAACACGCTCAAAAATCGCCCGGTCTTCTATCCATCGCCCTTCAAGCGCGGAGTATGCACTAAAGTAACTACGACGACACCGCGCAAGCCCAACTCCGCCATACGTAAAATAGCGCGCGTGCGGCTTACCAACGGGCAGGAGATAACGGCTTATATTCCCGGCGAGGGGCACAACCTGCAGGAGCACTCGGTGGTCTTGGTCCGCGCGGGGCGAGTCAAGGACATCAATGTGCGCTACCAGATAGTGCGCGGCAAGCTCGATGCCGCGGGCCTAGAGAAGCGCCGCGTGTCGCGCTCGCGTTATGGCGGCAAGAGGCCGAAATAATCCTTCGACAAGCTCAGGATAAATTAAGAAATTTATGCGCAGACCCGTAAAAAACAGAAACATCGTCGGCTCGGACCTTAGATATAATTCGACCAAAGTCGAGAAGTTCATCAATTCGCTCATGTGGAGCGGCAAGAAGTCGACCGCGCGCAAAGTGGTGTACGACGCATTCGATATTGTTAAGGAAAAAACCAAGACGGAAGACCCGCTAGAGATATTCGAGACGGCTTTGCGCAATGTCGGACCGCAGATGGAGGTGCGTTCGCGCCGCATCGGCGGCGCCAACTACCAAGTGCCCCGCGAGGTGCGCCCCGAGCGCAAGCAGGCGCTTGCGTTCCGGTGGATACTCACGGTCGCGCGCGGCGGCAAGAGGGGGCCCATGGCGGAAAAATTGGCCGCGGAGATAATCGCCGCGGCCAATAATGAAGGCTCGGCTGTAAAGAAAAAAGAAGATACCCACAAAATGGCCGAGTCCAACAAAGCCTTCGCCCACTTCGCGTGGTAGATCGCCCCCAATATTTATAGGATTTTACTTATGCCAACACGGGACTATCCGCTCGAAAAAGTTCGCAATTTCGGTATCATCGCGCATATAGACGCGGGCAAGACGACTACGTCCGAGCGCGTGCTTTTTTATACCGGTAGCCAGCATAAAATCGGCGAGGTGCATGAGGGCGAGACGACGACCGACTGGATGGAGCAGGAGAGAGAGCGCGGCATCACGATAACCGCGGCGGCTATCACCTGCTTTTGGAGCAAGACCGGAGAGACCGATAAGAAAGATATATCCAAGAAGTACCGCTTCAATATTATAGACACGCCGGGGCACATAGACTTTACAGCCGAGGTGAAACGCTCCATGCGCGTCCTAGACGGCGCGGTCGTCGTCTTTGATGGCGTGGCTGGCGTCGAGCCGCAGAGCGAGACCAACTGGCGCTATGCCGACGAGGCCCAGGTGCCGCGGATCTGCTTTATAAACAAGCTCGACCGCATGGGCGCGTCTTTTGAAAAATCCTACGCGTCCATTCTGGACCGGCTCTCAAAAAACGCAGTGCGGATGCAAATGCCGATAGGCGCGGAAGAAAAGTTCGAGGGCGTCATAGACCTGCTTTCGATGAAGGCGTACAAATTCGAGGGCAGGATGGGAGAGGATGTTGTCGAAACGAAGATTTCGGAGAGTTATAAGAACGATGCCGCCGCGTACCGCGCGGAGCTTGTCGAAAAAATAGTCGAGCAGGACGACCGACTCCTGCAGGATTATCTGGAAGGCAAAGAGCCGACGATGGATCAGTTAAAGACCACACTTCGCAAGGCGGTCATAGACAACAAAATTTTTCCCGTATACACGGGCTCGGCTCTTAAGAACAAGGGCGTACAGTTGGTGCTCGACGCGGTGGTGGATTATCTCCCTTCCCCACTCGAGATACCGCCGGTAAAAGGCATCAATCCCAAGACCGGCGAAGAGGTGGTGCGCCATGCATCCGACGAGGAGCCGTTCTGCGCGCTCGCCTTTAAACTGCAGGCGGACCCATTCGTCGGTCAGCTTACTTTCTTCCGAGTGTACTCCGGTACCATAGAGGCCGGTTCGTATCTTTACAACTCGACCACGGGCCAGAAAGAGCGGCTCGGCCGCATTGTGCGCCTGCAGGCGAACCAGCGCGAGGAAGTGAAAAAAGTTTACGCCGGCGAGATAGCGGCGGCGGTGGGGCTTAAGGACACTAAGACCAGTCACACGCTTTGCGACGAGAACAGCCCGATAGTCCTAGAGCAGATAAAATTCCCCGAGCCTGTCATATCCCTACGTATCGAGCCGAGGACCAAGGCCGACCAGGAGAAAATGGGCATCGCGCTAAAAAAGCTCTCCGACGAGGACCCGACCTTCAAGGTTACGACAGACCCCGAGACCTTGGAGACGCTTATCTCCGGCATGGGCGAGCTCCATCTGGAAATTCTGGTTGACCGCATGAAGCGCGAGTTCGGCGTCGAGGCGGACGTGGGCAAGCCGCAGGTCGCGTATCGCGAGACCATCCAAAAAGAGACCGAGGCGGAGGGCAAGTACATCAAGCAGACCGGCGGCCGCGGTCAGTACGGACACGTGCGGCTGCGCCTCAAGCCGCTTGCGCCCGTGGTGGAAGGCAAGAAGATAAGCAAGAACACGACGCGCGAAGAGCACTTCGAGTTCGTCAACAGCATAAAGGGCGGGGTTGTGCCGCAGGAGTACATACCCGCGGTCGAAAAGGGAGTGCGCGAGGCGATGGAGCGCGGCATCGTGGCGGGCTTCAAGATGGTGGACATTTCCTGCGAGCTCTACGACGGCTCCTATCACGATGTCGACTCTTCGGAAATCGCCTTCAAGATTGCGGCGTCAATGGGTTTTCAGGACGCGGCCAAGAACGCCAGACCCGTTCTGCTCGAACCGATAATGAAAGTTGAGGTCGTCGTGCCGGAGAAGTTCATGGGCGATATCACCGGCTCCCTAAACAGCAAGCGCGGGCAGATAGAGGGAATGGAGGAACGCGGCCTCGCGCGCGCCGTCAAAGCCAAGGTTCCGCTTGCGGAGATGTTCGGCTACACGACCGCATTGCGGAGCATGACCGAGGGCCGAGCTTCCTTCACTATGGAGTTCGACCACTATGAGGTCGTGCCTCCAAACGTTGCCCAGACGATAATTGCGGCGAGGAAATAAACCGCGCCGCGGCTTGTCAAAATTCGTAAGATATGGTAAGGTAATTACTCCTTATAAATTAAGGATTTATTGCTATTATGAAAAATAAAGCATACAAAGCCATTTTTTCCATAGTGGCCGGCGCGGCATTTTTGTTCGCCGCCGCCCCCGCCTTTGCGCAGTATCAGAACTGGTATCCCTATTATTCTTCATCGTATCAGCCCTCGTACTCATATCAGAATTGGTATCAGTCCAACTGGTACGACCCGTACGCATACGGCGATTATTCATACGGATGGAATGACTACTATCAACCGTCCGTTCAATATGACTATTGCTATTACGCGCGCGATTGTTACAACTACGGGACGCTCTCAATCGCGAATGTAAGCGGTCCAAACTCGCTTACCGTCGGACAACAGGGAACATGGACCGTGCGCGTCAGCGGCTCAAGCGGCTATCTTTCTTATTCGGTTATATGGGGCGACGAGCAGATAAACCCCTATATGCAATCCGCCAGCGCACAGCAGATGTCTTCTTCCGGAACATTCACCCACACATACCGGCAAGCAGGGACATATTCGCCGCGCTTTACTGTAACTGACTCTTACGGACAATCGCAGAGCGCGAGCGCTACGGTGACCGTATCAGGCGGCGGGACCATTTGCGGAACGACTTACAGCTATCCTGTCGGAAATTCTATTTACTGTCCGCTCCCGCCACCTGTATCAGGAAATTTTTCTGCCATCCCGACCTCCGGCGCGGCGCCGCTTGCGGTGATATTCGGCATTCAAGGCAGTTTCTCATTCTATACCATTGACTTCGGCGACGGACAAACTACGAATGGCGCTATTTTGGATACCGACTGCTCGGTCGCGGGACGCTGCACGAGTACTCACACCTACGCCTCCGCCGGAACCTACACCGCGATACTGTATCAAGGCGGCAAAACGTCAACGCAGCCGGTGCGGACGCTAGGTACGGTAACCATAACGGTATCCGGCGGATACGGCGGCGGCTGGTATTGCGGTTACTATCCCTGGCTGTGCTACGGGTGGCAGGAATAAGAATTTGCTTGCGGCTTTTGGCGCTGTTTGCTAATATGAGCTTCAATCGCGTATGGGCGTGGTCATGTCGTGTTCGCTGTCATTAATCATTAATTGTAAATCGTAAGTTTATCTATATGGCAACATTCGAGAGGGCGAAGCCGCACATAAACGTCGGCACCATAGGACACGTCGACCACGGAAAAACGACGCTCACTGCGTCTATTCTCCACGTACTCGACATGGCAAAGGCAGAGGGTTATGGCGCGCGCGTCGAGGGAGTCGAAGGCATTGACAATGCACCCGAGGAAAAGGCTCGCGGAATAACCATCGCTCTCCACCACAGCGAATATTGGACTCCGGAACGGCACTACGCGCACATCGATGCGCCCGGTCACGCGGACTACATCAAGAATATGATTACCGGCGCGGCCCAGATGGACGGCGCGGTTTTGGTGGTTGCTGCAACCGACGGCGCAATGCCCCAGACTAAGGAGCACGTTCTCCTTGCTAAACAGGTGGGCGTCCCGAAGATCATCGTCTTCCTCAACAAAGTGGACATGGTCGATGACAAAGAGATGGTTGACCTTGTAGAGGCGGAGGTAAAGGAGCTCCTCGCGAAACAGGGTTACGCCGATTCGCCGGTCATAAAGGGCTCGGGGCTTAAGGCGCTTGAGGCGAAAGACCTGAACGACGAATGGGCGCAAAAAGTGCTCGAACTCGTCAAAACCATAGATACTTACATCCCCACCCCGCAGCGTGACGTCGATAAGCCTTTCCTCATGCCAGTCGAGGACATCTTCTCGATCGAGGGCCGCGGCACCGTGGTTACGGGCCGCATCGAGCGCGGCAAGGTTAAGGTAGGTGAGGAAATAGAGATAATCGGGCTCCATCCGACGCAGAAGACGACAGTCACCGGCATCGAGATGTTCAACAAATCCCTCGATGAGGGACTTGCCGGCGACAACGCGGGCATTCTCCTGCGCGGCACAAAAAAAGAAGACGTCCACCGCGGGCAGGTGCTAGCCAAGCCCGGCTCCGTAACACCGCATAGCGAGTTCGAGGGCGAGGTATACGTCCTTAATAAGGATGAGGGCGGCCGACACACGCCTTTTTTCTCCGGTTACAAGCCCCAGTTCTACGTGCGCACGACAGATGTCACCGGCGAGGTAACTCTCCCTTCGGGAGTCGAGATGGTCATGCCGGGCGATACCATAACCTTCAAGGTCAAACTCGTGGCGCCCGTGGCTCTCGAGGAGCAGACACGCTTTGCGGTCCGCGAGGGCGGCAAGACTGTTGGCGCGGGAGTGGTTACTAAGATAATAGCTTAATGGCGGCAACAAAAGTTAAAAAAACAACTGTGCCGAAGCGTAGCCGCAAGGTTGCCGCAGAAGTTGCCCCGCAACGCTTGCGCATCAAAGTGCGGGCGTACGAGCACAAGGTGCTTGATGCGTCGGTCAAGCAGATACTCGACACCGCATTGCGTTACGATGCAAAAGTCGCGGGTCCGATACCCCTGCCGACGGAAATAAAAAAATATACGGTCAACCGTTCAACCTTTATCTACAAAGACGCGCGCGAGCAGTTCGAGATGCGCGTGCACAAGCGCATCATCGACATTCTCGACCCTTCCCCAAAAGTTATCGAGGCTCTTACCAATCTCTCGCTCCCTTCCGGCGTTACGATAGAAGTTAAGATGTTGTAATTCGGTGCGCGTTTTTTTTGCTTGCTTGCTTGCGCGCCGCGGCCGGCTCGTGTATATTCCTTGTAACGCAGAAATAGCGTTGCCGATGTCCCTCCGGGCCTGCCTGCCGGCAGGCAGGGACCAATGACAACTTGTATGAAATTCATTCTTGGAAAAAAGGATAAAATGCTCACCGTATTTACGGAAGACGGGCGCGCGCGAGCGGCGACCGTGGTTATAGCGGAGCCCGCCGTGGTAACGCAGGTAAAGACGGTTGAGAAAGACGGCTACAGGGCGGCGCAGATAGGCTCCGGTTCTACAAAAGAATCGCGGGTCAATAAGGCCCAGCTCGGGCACGCCAGAGGCAAGGCCTTGAGGCATTTCCGCGAGATTCGACCTCGCGGAGAGGCGCCGGAAGTCGGCAGTGCCATAGATGTATCTGTTTTTTCTCCGGGCGACACGGTGGAGATTTCCGCAATATCCAAAGGCAAAGGGTTCCAAGGCGTTGTTAAGCGCCACGGCTTCCACGGAGGTCCGCGTAGTCACGGACAGAAACACAGCGAGCGGGAGCCCGGAGCCATCGGCGGCTCTGGTGGCCGCGCAGGCGGCAGGGTTGCCAAGGGCATACGCATGGCGGGCCGCATGGGTGCAGAGCGCGTGACGGTGCGCAATCTGTCGGTCCTGCAGGTACACCCGGAAACGAACGAAATGGTAATCTCCGGCGCGATACCGGGCCGGAGAGGAACGCTTGTTGAGATAAAAGGTTAAAAATTATGGAAGCGAAAGTTTACAACATGCAAGGCAAAGAGGCGGGAAAAATCGAGTTGCCCGAGAATATTTTCGGCTTGAAGTGGAACGCCGATTTGATTCATCAGGTAATTACCTCGATGCAATCCAACGCGCGCGCGGGCACGGCGCACACAAAGGGCCGCGGCGAGGTGCGCGGCGGCGGGCGTAAGCCCTGGCGCCAAAAGGGTACCGGCCGCGCGAGGCACGGCTCTCGGCGCTCGCCGATATGGCGGGGAGGAGGGGTCGCGCACGGTCCGCGTGCGGAAAAGGACTATTCCAAAAAAATAAGTCGCTCCATGCGCCGGAAGGCTTTGTTCGTCGCGCTCTCGCGCAAATTCAAGGACGGGGAAATCGTTTTTATGGATTCGCTCTCGTTTAAGGTGCCCAAGGCAAAACAGGCTCTCGCGTTTCTTTCCGCGCTCAAAATAAGTAGAAAGAGAAATGCCGCGCTTGTAGCCCTGCCCGCGGCGCATATGCCGACGGCGCGGAGCTTCAGCAATTTCGGCAATGTTGCGGTAGAGGATGTCCGCAACCTCAATCCGGTCTCCGTATTCTCCAAAAAGCAGTTGATTATTGCAGACCCCAAAATAGCGATAGATATTTTCTCTAAAAAGATATGATCAAGCATCCGTCAAAAATCCTGCTCTCGCCGCGCGTTACGGAAAAGGGCGCCCACCTCTCCGAGCGCGACTGCTATGTCTTTAACGTCTCCCCGTTCGCGAACAAGCGCGAGATATCGAATGCGGTACGCGAGATATTCAAAGTGAAGCCGCGGCTTGTGCGCATCGCCCGAGTGGCGCGCAAAAAAGTGCATGCTCGCGGCAATAAAAAAGGTGGCATGACCGCAGGCGGCAAAAAAGCCTACGTATATCTTAAAAAGGGCGACAAAATTGAGATAATTTAACCATTCGACAAGCTCAGGGTAATTTTAAGAAAAATTATGAAGACCTACAAGCCATACACCAAATCGCGCCGGCATTTCTCGACGACGACTTTCAAGGGGAAGCTCACGGCACAGGAACCCTATAAGCCGCTCACAGCCGGCCGCAAACGCCATGTAGGCCGAAGCAACGGTCGCATAAGCGTCCGCCACAAGGGCGGCGGGCACAAGCGCCTTTTCCGCGACATTGATTTTTCGTACCAGAAGCGCGTGCCCGCGCGGGTAGAAACGGTGGAATATGACCCGAACCGCTCCGGATTCATCGGCCTGCTCCTTTATCGCGACGGAGAGAGACGCTATGCTCTTCTACCGCAGTCGGTAAAAGCTGGGGACGCTATAGAAACCACGGAGTCCGCGCCCGTATCACCAGGCAACCGCCTGCCGCTCAAGGGCATACCGATAGGCGCGTTCGTCTACAACGTGGAGCTCAAGCCGGGGCAGGGCGGCAAGATGGGCCGAGCCGCGGGCGCCAACATCGAGGTCCTCGCTCGCGACGTAGGATATGTGGATCTTAAAATGCCAAGCTCGGAGGTCAGGAAAGTCCTTGAAACATGCTGGGCGACAGTAGGACAGGTAAGCAATGAGGAGCATCATTTGGTGAAAATCGGCAAGGCGGGGCGCTCGCGCTGGATGGGGGTGCGCCCCACGGTGCGCGGCAGCGCGATGAATCCGGTGGACCATCCATACGGCGGCGGCGAGGGAAGAAGCGGTCGCGGATTGCGTCGCGCCAAAACCCTTTGGGGCAAGCCCGCCGGCAAGGGACAGAAGACAAGGCGCCCGAAGAAATATTCCAATTATCTGATAGTTTCCCGCCGCAAGGTCGGCAAGCGCAAGAAGTCGTAAAGGCTTGCCTGAAGCGGGTATTTTTAGTACTATCTTTGAATCCCGCTCCGCGGGATTTATTTAAGGATATGTCACGATCGCTAAGCAAAGGCCCATATGTAGACGGGAAACTCCTCAAAAAAGTGGGGGGCAAAAAGCCGGACGATGCCGGCGTAATTAAGACGTGGGCGCGGCGCTCGATGATACCACCCGAGTTCGTGGGCTTTAAATTCGGCGTATACAACGGCAGGCAGCATATCGAGGTATTGGTTACCGAGGACATGGTCGGACACAGGCTCGGCGAATTTTCTCCAACGAAGAAGTTCCTCCGCCATGGCGGCAAGATACAGAAGGAGCTTGAGCAAAAGCAAAAGGAGGCGGAGATAGCGGCCGCGCAGGCGGCCAAGACGGCCTCCGATGCGGCAAAGAAATAATACTCCGACTTTGCTCAGGATAAATTAAGAAATTTATGCAAGCCTCAACCGCAAAACTAAAGAACTACAGACAGGCGCCACGCAAAGTGCGCCTTATCGCCGATACGGTCCGCGGCAAGCGCGCGGACCGCGCGCTAGGCCTCCTCTCGTTGCTCCCCAAGCGCGGCGCAGAGTCCATGGCAAAACTAATACGCTCCGCGGTGGCGAATGCAAACATGCCTGCAAGCGATCTTTATATTTCGAAGATAGAAGTAGGCGGAGGAGTGGTCTTCAAACGTCTTATGCCCCGAGCGCGTGGCCGTGGCAGCCAGATAAGAAAAAAGGCTTCTCACATCACGCTTTCGCTTTCAAAAAAATCGGACCCGAAATCACAAAAACATGAGCAAGGTAGTTAATCCATTTTCGCATCGTCTCGGTATTCTTCGCGACTGGCGGCATCGCTGGTTTGCCACTGGAAGGGGATACCAAGACAACCTAAAGGCGGACATCCTTCTGCGCGAATTTTTGCAGAAGGAGCTGCGCGGGATGTATATCGGCGGTATCGAATTGGAGCGCAGCCGCGGCGCTTTGCGCGTCATCATCAAGACTAGCCGGCCTGGCCTGATAATCGGACGCTCCGGCGAGGGTTCGATGAAGCTCAAAAATTCCATCATGCGATTTTTGCAGAAGCGCGGCCTCAATGTGCCGGAGCTTCGGCTCGATGTGGAGGAGATACGCTCGCCCGAGAGCAGCGCGGCAATAGTGGCGTACATGGTCGCGGAGGGTCTTGAGAAGCGCCTTCCTTTTCGCAGGGTGCTCAAACAGACTGTGGAAAAGGTAATGGCGAATCGCGATGTCAAAGGCGTGCGCGTCGGCATATCCGGAATGCTGGGCGGCGGCAGTATGTCGCGCACCGAGCATCTTAAAAAGGGGCGTATACCACTGCAGACCCTTCGCGCCGACGTCGACTACGCGCGCGAGCGCGCGAACTTGCCGCTCGGCGTCATAGGCATCAAGGTTTGGATATACAAAGGCGACGTGTTCGCCGATAAGGGCAAGGGCTCCAAATAAAAACATGCTATTCCCGAAAAAAGTAAAATTCCGCAAATGGCACACAATGCGCCGCAACCCCAAAAAGGCAAAGGTCGCTACGCGTGGCGTTGCTGTTTCCTTCGGCAGTCACGGTCTTAAGGCGATTACCCACGCGCGCGTGCGCGCGCGCCAGATAGAGAGCGCGCGCAAGGTCATAGCGCGCAATTTGGGAAAGACAGGCAAGCAATGGGTGCGCATCTTCCCCGATCATCCCTACACGCAGAAGCCTCCGGAGGTAAAGCTGGGCAAGGGCAAGGGCGACCCTGTAGGCTACGAGGTCGAGATATGGCCGGGGCGGATACTGTTTGAGGTTGATGGCGTGCCAGATGGGCAAGCGATCGAGACCCTGATAAAGGCCGGCAAGAAGCTCCCGCTTAAGGTTGCCGTGGTATCAAGGCGTTGATATGAAAAAACTCGACCTTACAAAGCACACGCAGGAAGACCTGAATAAGCTCGTCGCGCAAAAACGCGAGGAATTGCGGGCCTTGCGTTTTGCCGTAGCCGGCAGTAAAAATCGCAATGTCAAACTGGCGCGCGTCTTGCGCAAGGAAATAGCGCGGGCGCTGACAAGGTTAAGCCTTAACGCCAGGACTCCCAAGGTTTAACCTTTAACTCACATGGAAACTAAACTAAAAGAATTTAAGGGCGTTGTCGTGTCGGATAAAATGCAGAGCACCGCTGTGGTCGCCGTCTCGCGCTATGTCAAGCACCCTAAGTACAAAAAATACATGAAGAAAACCACTCGCCTTATGGCGCACAATGCGGGTGGCCGCGCCAAAGTGGGGGACAAAGTTACCGTACGCTCCTGCCGCCCGCTGTCCAAAACCAAGCACTTCGAGATAGTGTTCGAGCAGTAAACATTTATGATACAAGACCGATCTCTCGTGAATATTACCGACAACTCCGGCGCCAAGATAGGACGCATTTTCAAAATACCCGGTTCGTCTAAAAAACGGTATGCGGAAATAGGCGAGGTCGTCATCCTATCGGTGCAGACCGCGGAGCCGCGCAAGCAGATAAAAAAGAAGGACATTCTGCGCGCTGTAGTGGTGCGACAACGCAAGCCCTTCCGCCGCCGCGACGGCTCCTATGTTCGATTTGATGACAATGCGGTCGTCATAATCGAGGGCGCCGGCAAGAATCCCAAAGAGCCGCGCGCAGGGCGCATCTTCGGACCCATACCGCGCGAATTGCAGGAACTCGGATACCAGACGATTATTTCCCGCGCCCCCGAGGTTGTTTAACCATTCGACAAGCTCAGGGTAAATTTTCAGGAAAAAACTTATGAACATGAAATTACACGTAAAGAAAGGCGATACGGTTACAGTGATAACCGGCAACGACAAAGGCAAGAGCGGCAAAATTCTCCGTGTGTTTCCGAAGGACAATCTTGTGCTTGTCGAGGGTGTCGGCATGCGCAAGAAGCATGCAAAGCCGCGACGTGCTGGACAGCGGGGGCAGATTGTAGAAGTACATCATCCCATACAAGCGTCCAACGTTAAGGCAAAAAAATAAAAAATGGAACTGATACAGCAAAAGCAAAAAAAGGCATTCGAAGCGCTCAAGAAGGGGTTTGAGTGGAAAAATGCCATGCAAACGCCACGCATAGAAAGGGTAGTGGTTTCCGCGGGCATCGGCAAGTTTATGAAGGATAAGAAAAAAACGGAACTCATCGCCGACCGTCTGGCAAAGATAACTGGACAAAAGGCGGTGCCTCGGGGCGCCAAAAAGTCCATAGCGAGCTATAAGACCCGCACCGGCGACACGGTAGGCTATCAGATAACTCTGCGCGGCAAAAGGATGCAGGACTTTCTTAACAGGCTTATCCATATAGCCTTGCCGCGCACCAAGGATTTCAAGGGCTTGCGATCCGCCGGCATAGACGAGATGGGCAATTACACGCTCGGCATGCGCGAGCATGCCGTCTTCCCCGAGACCTCCGACGAGGAGCTGAAGGACGTCTTCGGCATCGGCGTAACGGTCGTAACTTCCGCCAAGGACAAAAAAATCGCCAAGGCCTACCTCCAACACCTCGGCTTCCCGTTCAAGAAGGACGTTTCGCAAAAATAACGTTATATATTGGCCTACAAGGATATTTCCTTGGTCGGTCTCAAAACTTCATAATTGTTCCTGAGACGTTAAGTCTTGCCTATCGAGACGTAACCACTGGGGTACCATCGGAGGAAACTAATTCCATATTTTGGGCTCACTCTCTGTTGATAGGCAGATGCCTTTCCTTAATTCGTGGTGGTACAATTTAGGTGTAGATTTCATACAACTATGCCTCCCCAACAACCCAACCCTGTCCCTACTACTCCGGCTAGTCCACCTCAGTCTTTCACACCGTCCACTCCTCCCAAACATCATCATTCGTATTGGTTATTAATTGCCGCTGGTGTAGCAATTGCTATTTTGACGTATCTTGGAATAAGCCAAGTTACTTCCGCCCCGGTGTCTATCTTTGCTCTGTTTACTAATCCAGAAATGGGTGGATATGCACTATTCCTGCTTCCTGCTGTAGTGGTTAGTCTTATATTGATTTTAATTAGCTGGCGATGGGGACGGAATATATACAGAAAGGAAAATAGACCGGTGCAGGGATTTTTCTTCGGCACGTCGCTGTATCTACTCCTCGTCTTTTTAGCGCTTGGAATTACAAATGTACTACTTGTTGGTTACGCACATACAGTGGCGGATGATGTTTCCTTTGCAGTAGGATTGATATTCTCTATCTTTTTTATTACTTCCATACAGATTTTATACGTCGGTCTGCTTATCTGCATGGGGCTTCTTATTTACTCAACCCGCTCATCTCCAGAAGAACCATCTCAGGCACCTTCTCCATTAGCCATACAGTTTCGTTATGCGGTTATGGGGGTCATGATTATTTTTGCGCTCTATATATTTGGGCTTGCCGCACCGATTGCCACTGCTACCCACCAGCAATGGCTTTGTAATTTGGTATACAGCAGTCGAGCAAAAGCAGACTGTCTTCTTAACACTTCTGCTATCGCGGCCTCTGAGAATGCCGCTCAAAATTCGGGTAACTCAGGGACTTTTACTATTGTTAAGACTGACTACAAACAAATTAAAGACCTCCACGAGGTAGGAGGAAAGTTGGCCTACGCATTTGAAAATAATGATGGCACTTCGGGGGTGGCATATGATGGCCAGGTGGTGAGTGGTGCTTATCAAAAAGTGGGTATTCTGCCGATTGCAGAGGTTGGAGGAAAACTCGCGTATGAGGCATACAAAGGCGATAAAGAAATTATCGTTTGGGACGGACAGGAGTTTGGGACATCTTATAACCGGGCAAGCCAACCAACTGATATAGGCGGCAAGCTCGCTTTTGTAGCGGAAATAGGAAAAAAATATTTTGTGGTGTACGACGGAAAAGAATATGGTAGAGAGGCCGACGGGGCGGGGAGACCCACGTCAATACAGGGGAAGCTTGCCTACGCTGCCGATACGAATATTAATGGCGGGCAATATGTAGTATTTGACGGAAAACAAGTGGGTGGCCGCTATGGCAGAGTCGAGTGGATAAAAGATGAGGATGGTCACTTGGTGTTTGAAGGGGTAAATGGAAATGGAACCTTGCTCGTGGTCGACGGAAAAGAGTATGGCTTTGGATATGGGCAAATACAAAACCATGTTTTGATTGATGGGAAACTCGCCTTTTCTGCCCAAAAGGATGGCAAGACAGTCATTGTCTATGAGGGCACAGAAATCGGCACAGGCTCCTCATATGAGGCTGGACCCTATAACATCAAAGGCCAACTTGCGTATATTGCTGCAAATCCCGACGGAACCTCCCAGCTTATGGTAGGAGGACAAGCGGTTGGGCCGGTTATGTCAGGAAGTGTCCGCAATGTGGATGTTTCAAAGGGCGGGAGAGTGGTTGTACAGATTGATGACGGTAGCAAGCAATGCAGAGGCGTAGTGCACGGTCCAATATATCTTGATGGGGAAAAAGTATATGAAGGCTGTAGCAGCAACCCATTCGGCTTTTTTGGAGAGAAATTATTGTTCTGGACACAAGAGGGCGGAGATAAGGCGTTGTGGTACGACGGTAAAAAAATTGGCCAAGGATTTTACGGATATAACTACTTCGCAGTGGTGGATGGGAAGTTGGCTATCGCCGCCTTTGCTTCGGCAGGGCAAGGCGTTCAGTACTCCTTGCTTCTTGAACAGTAGATTATCCCCTAGGACGATTCCCTAGGCGTCTACAATCGTCTCAGAACGTTGGGAAGGGGTCAGTGTATGGTTTCCATTATCCCTGCATAGTTTTACTTCTAGGAGAGGAGGTATTACCATATCGGTACAACTGAATAAAAAGGGCCTAACCCCAATAGCTTAACTGTTGGGCAAGGCCGAAAATCATGAGGCATAGAAAACCCGTCATTCAGGGCATGCCTCATGTTATAGGGGGAAACTCCTATAAGGCCGCAAGGCCTCCTGGTGGCGGGCTTTGTGTTTTCTCACCCACCAGAATTACTGGAGTAAGAAACAAAAATGGATGCGGTAAAAAAGTGGGTATTAGTTCCGGTTGCATATCTGGTCGGATTCTTAGTTTTATTAATCCTATTGGCCGTGCTTGGGGTATGGTTGGGTTTTCTTTGGGGACTACTTATAGTAAGTGCGGCTACCCTTGCTTGCGGAGTTTTTTTAATACCGAAGTTGCACCCAAATAAAGAGAGGAAGAACCTGATGGGCGGAGTGCTGACGCTGCTAGTGTCTATATGGGCAATAGTTGGTGTTGCAAACCTGGGAGCATGGATTATGACTCCTTCGGCTTCTACATCTGTAGTCCAATCACAGGAAGTTACTCCAGAAGCGAAAGCTGCCGCACAGGAGCAATTAAATAGAGTAATGTCTCTTGCTAAAAAAGCTAGACTCATTACCACATATGAGTTTTCAGATAGTGCAGCAGTAGTTTATGCCGACACGGCTTGGTACATACAAACAGTGCAGTTCAAGAAAGATTTTCTTGCAAAAATAGGTACTCTCAAAAAACAAATCACAGGCTATCAGCATTTCGAGGTACGCGACGCCTACTCCAACGAGAAAGTTGCGGAGATTACATCTTTCGGTGGTTCGCTTGAAGTTTACAAATAGTATTCTTTACCCTGACTTACAGAATGTCTCTCTAGACGTCTAGAGACGTCTCAGAACGTTGGAAAGTAAGGGGTTTATAGGTTTTATTGGCTGTGGATTACTCCATCGCTAGGACATAGGAACAGGACGGTCGTAAATACCCTCTAAAAAGACTTTGATTGAAGCCATTTTTATATGGTCATTTTTGACGTATTTCCATGTATATCTGTCCCTAGTTGGAAGTACATGAATGAAAACACCAGATAACTTTTTACAAACAGGTTTGACGAAAGCTAGAGTGTCAAAGTGTCCTCGCAGAAAGCAGAAATTAAAAATGAATCCCTGGTCGAGCTTGAATCTGAAAGAGCGTGGGAGCAACTTTTCTGCCTTTTACTTGGCACGGATAAAACCGAAAAAACAAAGCCATTAAAAAGTAGTCTGAATGACGATGTCAAACTTACACAAAATTGATCCTTGCCCCGGTTGCTGGAACCGACCCCATGATGACCTAGCTCTAAATTCAGTCTCCAGGTACGGACACGGTTATATATGCGGCGACTGCGGTCAAAAAGAGGCTATTGAGGGTGACTTCATTAGCAAACAAAATGAGTTCGTCAGAAACTTACTAGCTGGTAGATAAAATCCTATGCCAAAAATTACACCTACCGCTGTCCTAGAATTCCTTAAAGAAAATCCTGACTTCTGGCGACAAAATCGCAACCGCTGTGCCGGATGTGATAGGTTGCTTGCAAAAGACAGAGTGAAGTGGATGTTGCGTAGTAGATATGGTCACGGTGAACTCTGTGGCGCTTGCCGTTACAGAGATGCCCATTATGACTTCATCGGCATACGACGCAGTAAACCCGCTGGCGATAACGTCAATCCTTATGATGAAAAAGGATAGGGCGTCGGGACGCAGATTCCCTGGCTTTCCCCATGAATGGGACGAAGAGTACGGGTTTACTCAATACCCCAATATGCTTACCGAATTTTGGGCCGACTTGTCAGGGTCGGGCCAAAAAGTTCTGGACTTTATCATTCGGCAAACAATAGGCTGGGAAAAAGATGAGGACACAATAGCGCTGTCACAGTTCAGGAATGGAATCCGGGGTAAGTGGAACAACCGGGGGACAGGGTTGTCGGGCTCCCAGGTCCGCAGAGCAATCAAGGAGCTTGAAAACGGTGGCTACATCACTGTTGAACGGAATCAGAATCGACCCTCCACATTTCGTCTGGTGTTTGACGATGAGTTAAAGGAGGGGGAGATAGAGGAGACAAAAGGGGAGGGGGAAGAAGAGCAACGACTCTTTTGAGTCAACTGTGTTCATTAAGGCCACAAACGTATTCATCTTGGCACTAGGGCTAAACAATATGAACGGCCATTTGTAGTCAAAATGGTACCCACAATATATAAACAATAAATAATAATCAGAATATAATATACAGTTTTCCATTTTTCCAAAAATGGATAGCTAGTCCTTCTGAAAGGATTTCTGGAAGAGGAAAAAAGGGGAAATGAACGACTTTTTTCCGACTCCAGAAATCAGAAAAAGAAACTATTCCGGCCTATCCAAAATGACCATAGCCTTACCAACTATTTACAACTAACCTAAAGTATGGTAAAATATTAACAGCTAGTCATGAACGACCCTGAAGCTTTACGAGATTACCTTATAGCAGACGAAATTCAGCGCATTCAAGCGCTGTCCCGAGAAGACCTTGTAAGAGAGCTGATTTCTCTGAGGTCGGAAAAGCTAGAAGGTGTCTCACTCGCAGACCTGCTGAAAGTTTGTCAGTCAAAAAATGGAACATGATTCTCCACAGCCAGTAAAAAAGAAGGAACGAGGCGCCGAGTATCTGCGTGTTAGTACAGAAGAACAAAATTCCGAGGGGCACTACGGTCTCCAAGTCCAAGAAGAGCGCGTAAAGTCCTGGTGCGAATCGCAAGGATATGTGGTCGCCGAGGGGAATATCTACAAGGACGAAATATCCGGCGGACTGCCAGTTGAAAAACGTCCCGGCCTCAGTGCATTGTTCGAGGCAGCTAAACGTGGGGAGTTTGATGTCGTGGTGGTGTACAAAACTGACCGCTTGGCTCGCAACCTCCGCATACTGGTAAACATCATCCATGAACTAGACAGCTTAGGTGTTGCCTTCCGCTCTGTTACGGAACCGTTTGACACCACTACTTCGTTCGGTAAAGCCAGCTTCAACTTAGTAGGCACTTTTGCTGAGTTGGAAAAGGAAATGATTCGGGAGAGGACGACCAACGGCCGGATAAAGGCAGCCAAGTCGGGAAAGTGGGTGGGCTCCACTGCCCCTTTCGGGTATGTGGTCAATAAGACCAGCCGTAGGCTGGATATAAATCTGCAAGAAGCCAAGATTGTGAAGCAGATATTTAAGTGGGCGGTAGACGACAAGCTCGCCGTCCATGAAATAGAGCGCCGATTGAACGCAATGAAGGTGCCGGCGCCGTGGTCGACCAAAATCAAAACCAAGGAGACACATAACATCTGGCGACCCTTTACCGTGCGGCGCGTGTTGGCCAACGAAACGCACACGGGTACCTTCTACTACCGCAAGTATAAAAAGCCGTTCAACGGATTGACCAGCGTCACCGACCCAACCCGCCTCCGGCCTAAAGAGGACTGGATAGAGCAACATTGCGAGCCTATTATCACCGTGGAGATGTACGAGGCCGCCAAGCGCCAACTTACACACAACCGTGAGTTTGCTAAACGCAACTGCAAGCGTGAATATCTATTCTCCAAAATCATCTGGTGTAGCCAATGCAAGCACAAGATGTTCGGGGGATTCCAGCCTGCTAGAGAACTGGGGGCTCATGAGGGTGGCCGCTACTACCACGGCACCTACCGCAAGGACGATGCCCTAGGCAAGACAGCACGGTGCCAGTGGTGTCCTAACTACTCCGAGGCACGCCTGGAGCCCATTTGGGATTTTCTCAGAGATATATTGAAGAATCCGAAGAACATGACCCGACCTTTGGAGAAATACATCTATAAGGAATCTGACCCTCTGCCGGTCAAGCAACGCCTTCACGATATTGCCCAGGAGCTGGATACCATACGTAAAAGACGCGATAGGGTGGACGACCTCTACGTCAGCGAACAAATAGACAAGCAAAAGTACAAATCCTATCAAGCGGAGTTTAAGCTCGACGAGCAGAGACTAAAGGATGAGGATGTCCGCCTCCGCCAAACCTTGTTGAGCAAAAAAGAGATTACCGACCGCCAGAAGGCGGTAGCCAAGGCATACGAGCAAATCAAAGATCGCTTGGACAAAGTGTCCTACGAAGAAAAGGCGAAAATCGTCTCCTACTTTGTAGAGCGGGTAGTCCTCCACGCCAAAGACGACCATGTGGAGGTAGCCTTCAAATTCCCACTGGATGCCGAGACCAAGGAGGGCAAGTCCTTTCCGCTGGTGCATAAAATCCCTACCATCACGGAGAAGGAACGTCGGGCCACCCTTATGCAGTCGAACCCTGAAATGTTTACGCCGAAGGTGCTGGTGTAGCTACATAAAATGGCCTGTCAGGCCTTATCGCTTTTCCCCAGGGGAAGCACTACAATGTGGGTGCCTAAAGGCTCCTAATGATTAAATACCTCTACATAAAGAACTTCCGCTCTATCAAGGAGCTAGAACTATTCCCCGAAAATCTATGCAGTCTGCTTGGGCCAAATAGTGTTGGAAAGACCAATGTATTAAAGGCTCTGGACTTACTGCTTGGGGAATCGTGGGCAACGAAAGGAAAGATTTCGAGGGAACTTTTCAATGACCCCAACGAGCCAATAGAAATAGAGGCGACCTTTTCAACTCCCATAAAGTATTCGGACAATTACGGACGAGAGATTGTTGCTGAAGGAGTACAGCTCCGTATGACTCTTAGGCCAGAGTTAACTTGCAAGGTTTCGACAACACCCGACGGAAAGTTTTTAAGTGAGGATTTTAAAAAGAAGTGCCACTTTATTTACATCCCTTCTCAAAGAGAACTATCCGACCAGATGAGGGTGACGGGGTGGACATTACTTGGCAAGCTAATGAAAGAGGTGCATGCAAATTATATTGCAGCATATGGTGGCGATGAGGAAAAATTAAAAGCAGAGTTGAAAGAAATAATTAAACCGGCCAAAGAGTTTATTGAGAAAGATTTCGATCCATCTGCCACCACCTTTAGTAAGTTTGTTGAAACATTCAAACGCAATTGTGTGCAGAACAGCGTTGGATTGGCAAACAAGTTTGAGCCCGAATTAAATATCTACAACCTCAACTGGTTTTATAAGACTCTGCAAATTCAAGTAACAGAGAAGAACGGTCAAGTATTTGATGCGGAGGACTTGGGAAGTGGTCTCCAAAATCTCATTCTCATATCAATATTCCAAACCTACGCCGAACTTATGGGAGGACGGGTAATATTTGGAATAGAAGAGCCGGAAATATATCTTTACCCTCAAGCTCAGCGAGCACTTTACGAAAGTTTTCAAGAGCTTTCCAAAAATGGCCAAATCTTTTATACCACTCATAATCCTAACTTTGTGAGTGCATTCAGGGCTCATGAAATTGAGATATTGCAAAAAGACGATGAAAAAGGTACTTACGTTTTGGATAAAAACTCGGTTATTACGAAGGATTTCTTACAAGATACTCAATATAAGATTTATTCTCACTTCAATACCCATCGAAACGAAATATTTTTTGCAAAGAAAACACTTCTAGTTGAGGGGCCGTCCGACAAGATTCTTTGGGAAACACTATGCAAAGAAAAGTGGGGGATTGACCTCAATAGGTCTGGCATATCTATAATCGATTGTAGTGGTAAGGGTGGGGTTATTTACTTTACTGGAGTATGTAAACTACTAGGTTTGAATTACTTTTCCGTATGGGATGGCGATGACGAGGCCCCGCATGAGCTACTTGCTGAGGCCCAGACATCCGGACGGGGTTTGGAAATTGAGGGCAACCTCGAAAAGTTCCTTAAATCCAATTATGCTGACCTTATTTTCAGTAAGGATGAGGCAAAGAAAATCCAGCAAGCTCATGAGTGGGCAGAAAAGACCACAGAATGGCCGGCGGCATTTGAGCCAGTCAAAATATTCCTTTCCGACCCAGTACCTGTGGTATCTGAAACACCAGTGGTGCCTGCTCAGCCTGTAGAACCAGACCCTCTGGACGATATATTTGGTGGTGGAGAGGATGACATCAATCCAGATGACATCCCCTTTTAGGGGGAAAAGAGGACCCTTACTTAAGAAAGATTAATCCCTGTAAGGACTTTTGGTATTTTTTGTAAACCTCCTTTCCTAAAAGGAGGACCACAAAAAACTCCCAGAGGTTTTTCCGGAACAACTGCCAAGAAACAATAAAACCCGCTCGCCACAAAAGAGTGGCAAGCGGGCGCTATTTTCTTTTTTCTTTATAACTTTTAATATCCGGTATGTCAAATTATTTGCGCTCGCAAGCGCGACGTGATATATTTTGGCGCGAAAGCCCGAAGGGGCTTTTTGATTAACGCATGGCAAAAAAGTCGACAGTTGCGCGCTCAAACCGCACCCCGAAATTCAAAAGCAGGGTGGTTCGCCGCTGCTTTCGCTGTGGGCGCAAGCGCGCGTTCATGCGCGACTTCGGAATGTGCCGCGCCTGTTTTCGCGAGGCTGCGAGCGAGGGGCTTATCCCCGGCATTAGAAAATCCTCATGGTAAATGACCCAATATCAGATTTGCTTATAAGGCTGCAAAACGCCTCCCGCGCGGGTAAGACGCACGTCGGCATCCCGCATTCGCGGATGAAGATCTCCATCGCGAAAATCCTCAAGAGAGAGGGATACCTTGCCGGCGCAGACAAAAAGAACAATACTTTGACGCTCTCGCTCCTTTATAAGAACGGCCGCTCCGCGATATCGGGTGTTAAAAGGATCTCCAAACTGTCGCGCCGCATATACTTGGGAGTGCGCGACCTGCGTCCAGTCAAGCGTGGCTACGGGACCTTGGTGCTCTCGACGCCGGAGGGAGTCATGACAGGCAAGGAGGCCAGGCAAAAGCGCACAGGCGGCGAAGCGCTCTTCGAAATATGGTAGTTCGACTCCACTCACTATAAATAAATTTTTATGTCACGTCTTGCAAAACGACCAATAGCAATCCCGCCTAAAACCGAGGTGTCTGTGTCAGGCAATTCTTTCTCCGTTAAGGGACCCAAGGGCACGCTCGCGCGACCGATGCACCGCGCTATTGCGGTCAAGGTAACCCCGGAGGGCGTTCAGGTGACCGCAATGTCAAAAAGCATCGAGGCGCGCGCCGCGCTTGGCACATGCGCCGCCCACGTGCGCAACATGATTCGCGGAGTGACGGAGGGCTTTCAAAAGAAGCTATTGATCGAGGGTGTGGGATACAAATGGGACGTGCAGGGTGGAAAGATTCTCAATTTGTCTCTGGGCTTTTCCCATCCGGTTAAGCTCTCCATCCCTGACGGACTCGCGGTGATGGCAGAAAAGAACACACTGGCGATATCTGGAGCCGACAAGGAGACGGTGGGGCAGTTCGCCGCGAACGTACGGGCCCTAAAGAAGCCAGAGCCATACAAAGGAAAGGGTATCCGGTACGAGGGGGAGGTGGTCCGCCGAAAGCAGGGCAAGAAAGCGGCCTAGAATATTCTAAATAAATATGGACAAAGCAATTTCAAAAACCATCGGAAGACAGCGCAGACATGGCCGCATCCGCGCGCGTGTATTTGGTACCGCCCTGCGCCCGCGCCTGTGCGTGTACAAGTCCAACCGCTATCTGGAGGCGCAGATAATAGACGACGACGCCGGCAAGACGCTTGCGTCCGGTAAAATGGCGGACGCCGCGGGGCTTGGCAAAGAGATAGCCGCACGCGCGATGGCGGCCGGCATCGAGCGGGTGGTGTTTGACCGCGGTGGCTTCCGCTACGCCGGTTCCATACAAAAGCTTGCCGACGCCGCGCGCGAGAGCGGTCTCAAATTTTAATTATTTTATGGCTGATACTGACGAAAAAGAGGTCGTGGCGGCGGAAGACGCAAAAGCTCCGGAGACGGCCGCCTCTCCGGAAACCCCGCGGGAAGAGCCAAAAGAGCCGCGCGCAAGAGAGAGACGCGGGCGCTCGGCCCGCAGAACCTCTGCGCGCCCGCCGCGGGCGCGTAGCGAGTTTGACCAGCGGCTCATTGCGATAAGGCGCGTGGCGCGAGTCATGGCCGGCGGACGGCGATTTTCTTTCTCTGCCGCTCTTATCATAGGCAACCGAAAAGGCAAAGTCGGGGTCGGGCTGGGGAAGGCCGGCGACACGACGCAGGCAATAGAAAAGGCCGTTCGCGACGCGAAGAAGAATCTCATTACAGTGGAGCTTGGGGAAGGCGGCATGATAGCTCATGACGTGAGTGCCAAGTCCGCCGCCTCGCTCGTTTCCATTATGCCCGCTCCCGGGCGCGGGCTCGTCGCAGGCTCGTCGGTGCGCCCAGTACTCGAGCTGGCGGGCATTTCCAACACGGTCGCGAAGATACATTCCGGAAGCAAAAACGGCCTGAACAACGCCCGTGCAGCAATCGAAGCTTTGAAAAAACTCAAAGCCTAAACATATGCAACTCCACGAGTTAAAACCAAAAACAGGGCGCAAAACGTCAAAGCGCATAGGCCGCGGCCGCGCGTCGGGCAAGGGAAAAACTTCCGGCCGAGGCACCAAGGGCCAAAAGGCTCGCGCCGGTCACCACATCCGCCCCGACGTTCGCGAGAAGATAAAAAAACTGCCAAAACTCCGCGGCTACAGAGTGCGGCGCATCGCTAAGGCTGCGGCCGTGGTCAACGTGGGCGTTTTGGAAAAATTCTTCGACTCAGGCGCCGCGGTCAGCCCGAAAATTCTGGCCGAGCGCGGGCTTATCCGCGCGCGAAAGGGTTCCGTTCCGGCCGTAAAAATTTTGGGAGACGGCGATATTACAAAAAATCTGTCGGTCTCGGACTGCGCCGTCTCGCCCAAGGCTCGCGCAAAAATAGAAAAAGCGGGAGGCTCGATCCGATAACTTATGTCATTTACCCAAAAACTGGCGCTCTTATTCTCCGACGCCGGATTGCGCAACCGCCTGCTCTTCGTCATCGGGGCGCTTGCGATATTCCGCGTCTTTGCGGTCATACCCATACCCGGCGTCAATGCGGCGCAGCTACAGCTTTTTCTGCAGGGTAATCAATTTTTCGGGCTCCTGAACCTGTTCTCCGGCGGCGGTCTCTCCTCGCTCTCAATAATGATGCTCGGCGTGGGGCCCTACATCACCGCATCCATAGTTATGCAGCTACTTACCATGATGATCCCGCGCTTCAAACAGCTTTATCAGGAGGAAGGCGAGATAGGTCGGAAAAAATTCTCCCAATACTCGCGCCTCTTAACGCTCCCCATCGCCATTATTCAGGGCTTTTCCCTGCTTATTTTACTCGAGCGGCAGGGAATAATGCCTGACCTCTCGCCGCTTAGCTTCGCCATTAATCTTATTGTCGTTACAGCCGGGTCCGTTCTGCTTATGTGGATAGGCGAGCTCATATCGGAATATGGGCTCGGCAACGGTGTGTCCATCGTAATTTTTGCTGGCATCGTAGCAAGACTGCCGCAGGACATCGCCCAAGCGCTCTTTACATTCGACGCGGCGCAAATACCCGTTTATTTGGGATTCATAGCCGCCGCGCTCTTAGTCACGGCGGCGGTCGTCGCGATAACCGAGGCCGAGAGGCCGGTTCCTGTCACATACGCCAAGCGCGTACGGGGGATGAAGTTCTTCGGAGGCTCGTCCACGTACCTGCCGCTCCGGCTTAATCAGGCCGGCGTCATACCCATAATATTTGCCCTTTCGTTCCTGCTCCTGCCGCAGATGTTCGCCACCTTTTTTGCAAGCTCGACTATAGGCGCACTCTCGGCCGTATCCGGCTTTATTTTAGGCGTGCTCAATAATCTGCCGGTCTACGGCATGCTGTACTTCCTGCTTGTATTCCTCTTTACCTATTTTTATACGGCGGTCACATTCGACCCGCACCAAATAGCGGAAAACTTGCAGAAAAACGGCGCCTTTATACCCGGTGTCCGCCCCGGCGGCTCGACCACGGAGTATCTAGGCAGGGTGATTACCCGCATCACCTTCGTCGGAGCGCTTTTCCTCGGCGTTATCGCAGTGCTCCCGATAATCATGCAGTCGGTTACCGGGATACAAACGCTTGCGCTTGGAGGCACTGCGCTCCTTATAGTCGTCTCGGTAATTCTGGACCTCGCCCGCCGCATTGACGCACAGCTCTCTATACGGGAGTATTAAGTTGTGCAGGAGATAAAAACTTTTTTGATGATGGGGCGGCCGGGTGCGGGGAAAGGCACGCAGGCGCGGCTCTTGGCCAAAGAAATCGGCGCGGAGATATATTCCTCCGGCAACCGTTTGCGCGAGATGGCCAAGGGACACGGGTTCGTCAACTCCAAAATAAAAAGTACGATCGAGAGAGGGGAACTGCTTCCATCGTGGTTCTCGTCGCATCTTTTCGTGGAAGTGCTCCTTAGTCTCTCTCCAGAGGATAAGATCGTTTTTGAGGGCGCATGCAGGAAGCTCGCCGAGGCGCAGTCGTTCGACGAAACCACACAGTGGCTTGAAAGGCCTTATAAAGCGGTGTTTATTGACATCTCCGATGCCGAGGTGGAAAAGCGCCTCTTACTTCGCAAAAGCGCTGAAGGCCGCAAGGATGACGCTTCGGACAGCATCGGGCGTCGCATCAAAGAGTATGAGGAGAACACGGCTTTTGCAGTGGAGTTTTTCAAATCTCGCGGGACATTACTCGAAATTAACGGCGAACAGCTGATCGAGTTGGTGCATCAGGATGTGCTTAAGGCACTGCGACAGTAATACACCTTAACTGTAACGACCGTTAATGTTAAGGTACAAAGTAAATTTTAATGATTGCAAAAACGCGAGAACAGGTTGAACGGCTCCGCACAGCGGGACGGCTCATGGCCGAGGTGGTAGAGGAGGTTTTGGCGCTTGTGCGACCCGGAGTATCAAGTCTCGAGCTCGAAGAAGCCGCGCGCCGCGCCACGCTCTCGCGCGGCGCGCGGCCCTCGTTTCTAAATTAAAAAAACA
>Ga0075902_105_pt1 | contig 37079 bp, 44 predicted proteins | sample RifGroA1_FD_68321 | JGI IMG/M metagenome (GOLD analysis project Ga0075902, IMG submission 68321) | Parcubacteria (Adlerbacteria) bacterium GW2011_GWA1_54_10
TCGAACCTCTTTCTTGGCGAAAAAACAGTCCGTCCCGCCGAAGGCGGGAATCCGAATTCGTTAGGAAAATTGGGGGGAAATCAGTGGGACGCGCTTCGCGCGTCCCACCAAAAAGTCGGTCTTTTGTCTGAAACTCGGATTCTGGAGCCAGAGGCCGGGATCGGACCGGCGACCCCCGCTTTACGAAAGCGGTGCTCTACCAACTGAGCTACTCTGGCGAGCCAGCGGCCAGAATCGAACTGGCGGTCTCTCCCTTACCATGGGAGTGCTTTACCGACTAAGCTACGCTGGCGATACAACTTATAACGTACAACAAACGGCATGGATTTCAAAATCAAAAATTTTATTGCGTTTATAAAAAACACAGAGTTCAGGCGGGCTTAATCTTCCCTCGCGTACGTTTTAGAAGTGTACGGATTTTTGAAGCTAAATTTTTTAGGAGCACTTCAGTAACGCGCGGTAAGTGCGCGCGTCAATGTTGCCATGAGAGAAAACGCGATATCAATAGTCATCCCCGCATACAACGAGGCAAGACGCCTTGGCGACACCCTTAGTACCATCGTCGAGTACATTGAAGGGAGGTTCCGTATGCACGAGATAATAATCGTCGACGACGGCAGCCGCGACCGCACCGCGGAGGCGGCCCTTTGGCTCTCGGAGAGTCGGCGCGATATCAAGGTCCTGCGGCAGTCCCCGAACCGCGGCAAGGGAGCGGCGCTTCAGCGCGGAGTTTTGGAGAGCACCGGCGAGTACGTTCTGTGCACCGATGCGGACCTCTCGACGCCTATAGAGGAGATAGAAAAACTGTTTCCGCGCCTGCAACGCGACGGCTATGACGTTGCAATAGGCTCGCGCAAGTTAAAGACAAGCCGCACGGTGCAACCACTCCACCGCAGGCTCTTTGGCGACTTGAGCAATCTCTTTATCCGCTTAATGCTCGGGCTCCCATTCCGAGACACGCAGTGCGGATTCAAGCTCTTCCGCCGCAACGCGGCTGTGAGGCTCTTTAAGCCGCTAAAAATGCAGCGCTTCAGCTATGACTTCGAGGTTCTCCTGCGCGCGCAAAAACTGGGCATGCACGTCGCCGAGGTCGGTGTGCGCTGGACTCACTCGCCGCAGACAACGGTTACCGCACGCGACGCGGTACAGTCCTTCTTTGACGTTTTCCGCGTGCGCTTCGGGCTTACAGAGGAATTCGGCTCCCCGCTCCCATCTCTCGAACTTCTCAAATTTATGGCAGTCGGCGTCGTAAACACTCTCGTGGACGCAGGAGTGTACGTTGCGCTTACGCGCGCCATCGCAATCTTCGCAGGAGCACCTGTTACGGCAAAATTCTTTTCCTTCGTTTGCGCGACGATATCCTCGCTGATACTCAACCGATATTGGACCTTCGACATCCGCGCTCCTCTTACACTCGGCGAGGTAGCGCGCTTTTATGCCGCGGTATCGGCGGGGCTTGCCGTCAACGTCGTCGCCATGTACGTCTTCGTGCATATTTTCGGAATATACGACCTGCTTTCGCTCGTGCTTGCGACTGCATTCACTTTCACCGTCAACTTTACGCTGTCGAAATTCTGGGTGTTTAAAAACCAATTAGCCGCACGAATATGAACTTCGACACGAACCAAGGCCTAATAACATCTGCGGGATATGCGACCCCCCAGAACATTTATGAGAAGAATGCCCTACCCCTCGATACAGCGCAGTTGCTGCTTGCCATTGCGCTCTCGCTTGTGATTTTAGGCGCGCTCCTTGTTGAGCAGAAGACCCTGCGCAGGGTCTCCGGCTATTTGGGATTCTCGCCAAGGGAGGCCAGAGCTCACTGAACATGGGACCGCGGCTTTTAGGATTTGCACTGCTCGGCATCGCCATAGTGACAACGTTTGGTGTCTGGTATCTAAGCAGCGACCGCTCCGAGATTCCGCTCGTTTTCTCTCCCGTGCAGATGATAGGGGCGACTTGGGAGAGATATAAGGAAAATTATCTTGAGAAAGACACGCGGCGCACCATTGATCGCGGACGCGGCGATGTTACGACCTCGGAGGGGCAAAGCTATACGATGCTCCGCGCAGTATGGATGGGGGACAAAGAGACTTTTGACGCCTCGCACCGCTGGAGCAAGGATAATCTGTGGCGCCGCGAGGACAGGCTACTCGCGTGGCTTTTCGGAAAACGCTCGGACGGCACGTGGGGAATACTCGCGAGCGAGGGCGGTTATAACGCCGCAAGCGATGCCGACACCGACACCGCGCTCGCATTGATCTTTGCCTACGCGCGCTGGCAGGACGACACCTATCTCGGCGATGCGCTCGCCATGCTCGATTCCATTTGGGAAAAAGAGGTCATAGAGGTCCGTAGCAGGCCATACCTAGCCGCGAACAATTTGGAAAAATTCTCCGGTGACGAGTGGGCGCTTATAAATCCATCCTATTTTAATCCCGCCGCGTATCGGATTTTTGCAAAGATCGATCCCAGCCACCCGTGGGAAACTCTGGTGGAAAGCTCGTATGACCTGCTTGAGCGCGGCATGGAATCGCCGCTTCAGGGTGGAAAGAGTGCCGTACTGCCTCCAGACTGGCTATTAATAAACAAAAGTACAGGCGAACTTGCCGCGCCCGGCAGGGGCCTTACGACGAACTTTGGCTACGACGCTCTGCGCTCTCCATGGAGACTCGCGCTTGACATAGAGTGGTTTGGCAGTCCGCGGGCGCGCGAGCTCCTGCAAAAAATGTCAGCCCTCTCCGCGAATTGGGAGAGGGACCGCTCCCTGGTCTCCATATACACGCACCAGGGCGCACCCGCGAGCTCTGTCGAGAGCCCGGCGCTCTATGGCGGAGTTCTTGGACATTTTATGGAAAAGGATCCGAAGATGGCCGAGGAAGTATACAGGCAGAAACTCCAATATCTCTTCGACCCGGGAAGGAACGACTGGAAAGAAAGACTCTCGTATTACGACGACAACTGGGCCTGGCTGGGCATTGCGCTCTACAATCGCTTGCTCCCCAACCTGGCCGCGCCGCTTATCGCGAAGGGAACCAACTTCGTCCTACCGCACACATCGCGTACGCCGGGCTTCGCCATCCCTTCATTATCAGCCTTGTAATTTAAATTATGAACAACCAATACGACGAATTGCCGGACCCCAAGAAAGCGTTCCTGAATACGGACTCGCCGCGCGGTTTATTGGCGCTTAATGCCATCATCGCCGCGATTTATTTTTACGTGCTGGTGTTCCACTTTACGCCGGGTAATCCGATACTCTTTACCCTCCTTGTCATCGGGCAGATATTCAATCTCTGGCAGGTATTCACATTTATATACACGGTCTGGGATACGAGCTACGAGGCGCCGCGCAATCCCGCTTATCACGCCGCGGTTGACGTCTTTATCACCGTGGCGGGCGAGCCAACCGCGCTCGTGCGCGAGACCGTGCGCGCAGCCGTTGCTATGCGGCATCCGGCGAAAAGGGTATACATACTCAACGACGGGTACGTGACAAAAAAAGAAAACTGGCGAGACATGGAGGCGCTCGCGGCGCTCGAGGGAGTGCAGTGCATTACGCGCACGGTCCCTGGCGGAGCGAAGGCCGGCAACATCAACAACGCACTTCGGCTTACGAGCTCGCCGCTTGTCGTCATCTTCGACGCGGACCATGTGCCTCATCCCGATTTTTTGGAGAAGACCGTGCCTTACTTTGCCGACCCAAAAGTCGGCTTCGTGCAGACGCCACAGTTCTATAAAAATTTCGCGCAAAATTACTTGACGCAGGGCGCGTGGGAACAGCAAGAGCTTTTCTTCGGCCCCATTTGCAAGGGCAAGAACCGGCTCAACTCCACCATCATGTGCGGCACTAACATGGTTTTGCGCCGTGAGGCGCTGTTTGCAGTCGGCGGTATGTGCACGGAATCCATTACCGAAGATTTCGTGACGGGCATGTTCATGCACGAGAAAGGTTATAAGAGCGTGTACCACGGAGAGGTTTTGGCGGAGGGACTCGCGCCGGAGGACTTTCTCTCCTACACGCGCCAGCAGTTCCGCTGGGCGCGCGGGTGCCTGGACGCCATCTTCCGCTACAATCCGATATTCCGCAGCGGACTTACCTTCGCCCAGCGCATTCAATATCTGTCCTCCGCCAGCTTCTTTCTCTCCGGCTCCATCGTCCTGATGCATTCTATACTGCCCATAATATTTCTCTACACCGGCGCGGTACCCGTCATTATATCCGGCATGTTGCTTACGGCGGTATTCCTGCCTTACATATTCTTGACGCTGTACGCAATACAGCGCTCGAGCAACTTTACCTTCACCTTTCCCTCCCTCGCGCTCGCAATGGGCGCCTTTACCATCCAGCTTAAGGCACTCTATGGGGCTCTACTGCGGCAAAAGACCTCCTTTACCGTGACTCCGAAGGAGGCTGTGACGGGCAACTTCGTAAGGCTCGCGAGTGTGCACATCATATATATCGCCGTCGCCGTCTTCGGCGTGCTGGTCGCGTTCGCGCGCGAGGGGCTTTCTGCGTCGCTCGTCAACAACCTTGCGTGGGTGATATTCTCCGTCGCGATATTCATACCCTTTATCCGCGCCTCTCTGCCTCCCAAAAAAGCCGCGGCATTGTCCGTGCCGGAAAAGGAGCGCGCCGAAAAACAAGCTTATGAGCGCCATTTTTAAGTCGCCGCCCATCCTGCTGACTGCGCTTGTTATATTCGCGGGCGGTCTTTCGCTTTTCTTCTTTTCCTCGCAGTCCCTGCGGCTGGACGAGGCACAAAGCCTTTGGCAAACCTCTCGCGCGCCGGTCGACATCGCGACAATAGTCGCCAAGGACGTCCATGTGCCGCTTTATCATTTCCTGCTTTACGGATGGCGGCTCCTGTTCGGCGGCGGTGTAGAGACGGCGCGCATGCTTTCCCTGCTGTTTTATCTCCTATCGATACCCGCGCTATATGCACTGGGGAAGCTTGCCTACAACAAAGAGGCCGGGCTTTTTGCCGCGGCGCTTTTTGCGATCTCGCCTTTTATGAACTGGTATGGTAATGAGATACGCATGTATACGCTGTTCACACTGCTCGTGATATTGAATCAATACTTCTTTATAAAACTGTGGAAATCCGCGCGTCATACTGACAGCGCGTCGAGCGGAGCAGCGCTTTATGCCGTAACCGCCATTCTTGGAATGTATTCGCATTATTTCTTCTTTCTTGTCCTTGCAGGACAGGCTGTATTTTATTTTTTGCGGCGGCAGATTTTCCCGAGAGGCACACTGCGCAAACTAATAACAAGCTGGATGCTGGTCGCCCTAGCTCTCCTGCCATGGGGTTATTATGTGTATTCCATAGGCGAGGTGCAAAACCAGGAGCCGTTGCTGCAAGCTCCCACAAGTATTATCCTCTTTAACGCCTTTTCGCAATTCCTCTTCGGCTTTCAGGCCGATCACATAAACACCGTGTTTCTTTCGCTCTGGCCGATAGCCGTCATACTTGCGTTCCTCGCCTTACGCAAGCGCCACGGTGGCATCTCTCCGGAAACAGAATACTTTTTCCTAACAGTAATGCTCTCGACGGCGCTGGCGTTCGGGATAAGCCTGACATTCCATCCAGTGTTCACCAGTCGTTATCTTATCCTAGCGGTACCTTCGCTTTACTTGCTCGTAACCAGCGTTTTTTCACTGTACCCGGAGCGCGCCGCGCGCTTTGCGCGCGGCGCGGCCCTCTTTGTAATGGCCGCGACGCTCATAATAGAGCTTTTCTCGCCCACGACACCGGTTAAAGAGAACTATCGCGAGGCTGCGCAGTACCTCACGGCACATGCGGGAGGCGCCGACGTGATACTGCTCTCCGCCCCCTTTACCATTTATCCGATCGAATACTATTATCGCGGCGCGGCGCCCATCAGGACCTTGCCTCTGTGGAATCGCTACGCCTTCGGCCCCATACCTCCTTTCATCCCCGACAAATTCCCCGGCGAGGTAGCGCAAGCCACGCAAGCGAACCAAAACGCATGGATCCTGCTCTCTTACGACCAGGGGTACCAGGAGGACATCAGACTTTATTTCGACACGCACTATCAAAGAACCGACGAGCGCGTTTTCTCGCCTGGCCTCACTCTTTACAAATACAAACTGCGCTACGACACCCCGCTTTCGGAGCGAAGCAAAAAATCCATCGAAAAAAGTCTAGGCGGGGACGTGCCAAAATTTGCGGAGCAAATTTTGGGGTTAAGGACTTTTTAAGAGGGATTTTTTGCGAAGCGTTTACGGAACCAGCGAGAGAGCGAAGTCCGGCCACCAGGTGCCCGCGGACGGACCGCCGTTGCAGTTACCGTCGGACTCGCCCGGGACCTTGAGCCACAGGTATCCGTCTACAAGCCCGTTGCCTGTTTGCGAGGTCGTGCGCTCGCCTATCTTGCGCCCCCACGGATTGCACCATGTGTCGCCCGGCCCCGAACCATTGCGTGCAGTGTCCACGACAAAGTGCTTGCCGCCTATTTTTTGCGAGATCTGCGTTCCATAATTTATTTCGCTGTTCGTCCAGTTGAAGTTCGATACATTGACCGAGAAGCCGTCTGCCTTAGATACGCCCGCCCTCTCAAGTCGCCCCGCCATAGTGTCTGCGTCCTTCCAATTGCTGTGGCCAGCATCCAGATATACTTTGGTGTTGCCATTAGATTTAAGTATCGAGATTGCGTTTGAGAGCATGTCCATGCGGATTTCTTGATCTTTTTTGGAGAGGCAGTCGAGCGATGCCAGCGCGTCGGGCTCGAGTATTACAACTGCCGCATTGGAGCCTATACCGCGCGAGAGCGCGCCTATCCAGTTATTGTAAGCATTTTTAGAGTCCGCACCGCCCGCGGAGTACCCGCCGCAGTCGCGGCCGGGCACGTTGTAAGCAATGAGCATGGGTGCCGAACCCTGCGCCCTTGCACCGTCTATTATCTGCCGCACAGCCTGCTCCACGTCGCCGCTCCAGCCGCCAAGCCAGCTTGCGGTCGCGGTTTGCGCAAGGAGATCCATTTTTGTGGCATCTGCGGGACGCGACGCTCGCCACACCTGCGCTTGCGCCGCCGCGGAGGAATTTGGATTTACATAGAGCCTAAGCCCAAGCAACGTGTTGTTTGCCGGTTGCACAGTATTTACATTCGTCGTTTGAGATGAATTCTCAATGACGGAAGTCGGGCTAGTACTCGATTGTTGATTGTCAGTAGTCGATTGTTGGTTATTTATTGTCGATTGCTGTACCGGCAGTCCGTTGTCGATGTATATATTGACCGACTGCTCCGCGATTACCGATCCGCCCTGCTTGGCTACAAAGTTTATTGCGTAAGGCCCGCTACCCTTCCATGTCCAGCCAGAAAGATCTACAGCAGCCTCTTTGTGCGGATAATCGTGATAATCGTTCCACATCGAGTTAAGCTGCCCGCTGTCGACTTGCCAATACATTTCATATTGCTCGACAGCTATTCCCTCTACCATCGCCTTAAACGGCTGAGTCCCCGTAACGTGAGCGCCGTTTGTCGGCCACCAAACATTAACGGAAGCCGCCCTGACAAGACTCCACGATACATCAATGGGAAGAAGGAGCATCCCTGCAAGAGAAACGCTGGTAAAAAGCAGCTTCAGCGAATTAGTAGTAATGAGAAGCCGAATCGGATTAACGGATTTACGAGTAGACTTATAAGTAATCGGGGAACGCGAACGAATTTCTTTTCCGATCATTCGCCAAGTACTGTAACGGGTACTGTGCGATTGACTTCAAGCTTGCTTTTATCCCCGAATGAATATTTTCTGAAATTCTCTTGTCCAGCAACTCATTTCTTCTTCATGAATCGCGAGTGAAGGTTTCAATTATTTAACTGGACAAAGGGTATCCAGTCGTAAGCATAGACCGCCACTAGTGCGAGCCCTGTATTGAAAATCGTCGTGCCTATGGCAAGCGGTATCATCACCCGGAGAATCGGATATTTTAGAAAACCCATCGGGATAGTAATGACGTCATTCGAGAACGGCACCAGCGCGCCGTATAGGAAAAAGACAGAGGGCAGGAGTCTCGGGTGCGCCTCTTGTATGCGAGAGAGTCTTTGCATCGCGTTTTGTAGCCGAACAGGAATTATTTCGCGCCCAAAGTAGCCTATAAGATAAGACGTGCAGTCGCCGAGCGAGACGGCAATTGCCGTTAAGGGGCCGAGTATCCACGGATTAAGTCCGCCAGCCGCAAACCCGATGAGAACAAGATGATAAGGGATGCCGCTAAAGGTCGTGAGCCCGCCCAAAAATGCGAGAACAAAAATAAGCACATACGCATTTTCAATTCCGATATACGCAACGATTTTTCCCGGCGTTAAAAACAGGAACAAAAGCGAAACGCCGACAAAAGTCACTACCGGCAAAAACCGCAAATATTTTTTCATCGCGGTTTTTCCGGCGGAAGAGGACCTTTATTATCTAAAATCCTGATAAGCACCGCATCTATGGAACCGTTTTCATTCTTGCCAATTACCATCAATCGGTCGCCGACCTCGGGCGGGCCGACGGTCGTTCGGCCTTTCCGGATTACGGTCTGTTCGCTCATGCGCACTGTGCGCTCCCTTCCACGAACATCCGAAATGACGATCCGGTCCTCCGCGGCGCTTACGACCTCTCCGATGTGTTGCTGCTCGCGCCACTGCGCCTGCCGATATGCCGACGCGGCAAGAAAAAAAGCCGCGATTATCGCAATAACGCTTAAAAATACGACGGCGCTACGCTTCATATATCTACACGATACACCAAAATTGCGCGAGAGACGGGATTTGAACCCGCAACCTCCGCCGTGACAGGGCGGCGCTCTAACCAAGTTGAGCTACTCCCGCAGACAAAAGAAGTTTAGCCCATTTTCCATTACTGTTCAATAATTAAATTTTTGTGCTATGATTAAAAACAGATGAAGGAGGTGGGGAGGTTGTCATGTCCAAACCTGTACGGAGGCATCGCCGACCATATAGAAACGGCTACGTCAGACAGCATTCGCGCGGCACACGCGCGGAGCGGCGCTTTTTTGAGGCGATACGCAGATATCGCAGACTTTTTCCGCAGTGGCTTTTCGATATCCGGCAAGCCACGCCCGAGCTCGACAGGGCGGGAGTGGACGCGGTTATTTATACCACCGAAGCGATTTTCTACCCGAACATAAAAAGCGATGCCGACGGAGAGTCCGTGCGGTATCATATGTTCAAATACCCCTTAATTCCATACATTGTCGTCCACTCGGAGGAAAACTATCAGCAAATTTTTGACCGCACGGTCGAAACCGCGATGGCCCTGCGGGAAGAATTTTTCGCCCGGCAATGCTCCGCGCAATCGCCCCGACGGCAGTCCCAGTGACTGCCGTTTTTCACTTCATTAGTGTGTCGGCGGGAGGACTTGCACCTCCGACCTTGGCTTTATGAGTGCCATGCTCTAACTGCCTGAGCTACGCCGACTTGTCCGCCCGTAGCTTCATACGAAGGAGGACGTAGCTAAAAAAATACTACATTTTTTGGATATTTGCGAACACTTGTTGCGGGGGCGGGATTTGCACCCGCGACCTTCAGGTTATGAGCCTGACGAGCTACTACTGCTCCACCCCGCTATTGCACGGCAGTATATCAAATCGCGAGAAATTCCTCAAACACACGGCGATAGTAGTCTATCGTCGCGCGCACGTCGCGCTCGGTCAGCTGAAGAACCTCGCCCTCATGCGCGATATCATTGCGCATTTTGTGCGCCTTCCACGCGAGGTCGAGCGTTGTCATCTGCAGAGGATTGGCCATCTTTAGCTGGTCGCCCACAACAGGGCCTGCGTAGCCCTGATTATCCAAAACATCGCCGAGCATAATATCGGCCTCGAGTATCGCTCGCCGCCAATCGCTTTGGCTGGGCGAGTCCGCAAGCAGGATAATACGCTCCCAGCGCTCGTTTTTGCCGATATTTTTCGTCCCTTGCGTCTGCGCGGACCGCAACTTCTCTTCGAACCTTTGATATCCCTCGTGCTGTACCTGCACAAGCCGGATGTTGGCGTATACGATAAGCGCGAGGAGGATCAGCGTAAGAATTATTCCAGTAATAACAATTATGCCGGCAAGCGAGGCTATCCAACCGGGGATGTTACCAGCGTCCACGCCCGAAAAAATGTCATAGACCCGCAGGAGCAAATATTCCAGATTTAAATAGCGCACCTCTTGCATCACTTTATTTTACCTCCTTACCGACTATAAAGAGAGCGGACTCATCCCCATGCGCGGCGGTAAACTGTATGCCGACGGGCAGACTTTTTCCCTCGCGCGCTACGACGCCCATCGGTATTGAGATAGCGGGATTTCCGGTCAGATTCGCCGTCACGGTAAAAATATCGGACAGATAGGCGGACAGAGGATCTGATTTCCCGCCTATTTTCCATGCGGGAGTGGGCATGGTTGGAGTCGCTATAAGATCTACAGACTCTAACGCTTTTTCGAATTCCATCCGGAGTTTTGCTCTTGCGGCAACGGCTTTTTCATAGTATGCATCGTAATATCCGGACGAAAGCACATAGGTACCGAGCATGATGCGGCGGCGCACTTCCAGTCCGAAACCGGCGCCGCGTGTTTTTGCATAGTCATCTTGTAAATTTTCTCCCCGCAGTGAAAGTCCATAGCGAACACCGTCGAACCGCGCAAGGTTAGCCGAGGCTTCCGCCGGCATGATTATGTAGTAGACGGCCAGTGCAAGCCCCGCTGACGGCAATTCAATATCCGCTATTTCGCAGCCTTTTTGCTTCAGGTCTTTGAGCGTCGCTTCGAACCGCTCCAGCACATCCGCGTCCATCCCTTGCGCAAACAGGTGCCGCGGAACTCCGATTCGAAATTTGGAAATTGAAAATTGTGAATTGGAAATTTCTCTTGACGTGCTGTCGAGCGGATCGTGTCCGCTAATTGTATTAAAAATTAGTTCCGAGTCTTCAGCCGTTTTTGCAAGCACACCGATCTGGTCGAGCGAGGAACCCATTGCAATGAGTCCGGAGCGCGACACGGCGCCGTAGGTAGGCTTGAGTCCCACAACGCCACAAAAGCTCGCAGGGTCGCGGACAGAGCCGCCGGTATCCGACCCTAAGGCTCCAAGAGCCATGTGCGTCGCCACGGCGGCGGCGGAGCCGCCGGAGGAGCCGCCCGCGACACGCGAGGCGTCATGGGGATTCCTGGCCGGTCCGAAAGCGGAATTCTCATTGCTGCCGCCCATGGCAAACTCGTCGCAGTTGGTGCGGCCAAGAAATACCGCGCCCGCATCCCTCAATTTTTTTATCACTGTCGCGTCATAGGTCGCGATATAGTTCTCGAGCATCTTGCTCGCCGCCGACGCGCGCCGCCCCTCTATCAAAATGTTGTCTTTGACCGCAAGCGGAATGCCGAGCAGGGCATGATTCTCGCCGCTTGCGCGTCGCACGTCGGCGGCTTGCGCTTGTTCCTTTGCATCGCTAAAAACCTCCAAATATGCATTCAACTCCGGATTATTTTTTTCTATTTCCTCAAGGCACGCACCCGTAAGCTCCACCGCAGAAATTTCTTTTTTCCGCAATTTATCCGCGGCTTCCGTTATGGAAAGCTCATTCAGCATCTTTTTGTATTACCTTTCGCACGACGGCAAAATCGCCATACCGTTTGGGCAAGGCCGCCAGCAAAGCCTCTCTTTTTCCGGAAATAGGCGTGTTTTCGTATAAAACATCCTCCCGCATCACATTCTTAAGCAAGCAAGGCGAAACCTTGCTATCAGACAGCAAGGTTTCGCCTTGCTTGGATCCTTGACCCGATACCGCGCTAATCTGCCCAACATAGTCAAGAATGCTCGATATATCCTTTTGAAGATTCTCTTCCTCTGCTTCAGTCAATTTGAGCCTTGCCAATTGCGCCAAGTTGCGTATCTCCTCCCTCGAAATCATCCTACAATAGTAGCTTATTTGAACATTTTTAAAAACTCCCGCTTGTTAAGAATTTTAGTTCCTAATTTCCGCGCCTTATCCAGTTTAGAGCCGGTCTCCTCTCCCGCTATCACGAAGTCGGTCTTTACCGAAACCGAGCCGGAGACAGTTCCTCCCAATTTGCGGATTTTTTCTTTGGCTTCGTCGCGGCTCATTCCCTTTAACACTCCGGTCAATACGAATGCTTTGCCGGCAAACGGTAGTGTAGCAAGGTCTCGCCTTGCTATGTTGGTTTTTTCAGACTGTATGACAATTGCCTTTTTAAGCCGCTTTATCAGCGCCGCATTATCCCTGTCGCGGAAAAACTCGAAAATAGACTTCGCAACAACGGGTCCGATGCCGTTTATGACATATAGATCATTTTCGCTCGCGCGTACCAGGTCGTCTATGGTCCTAAAATTCTGCGAGAGCAATATGGCAGTCTCCTCCCCAACCTGCGGTATGGAGAGTCCTATCAAGAGCCGCGAGAGCAGCACCCTTTTGGCGACTTTGTTAATGGAGGCCGCCAGTTTTTTCACGCTTACCTCCGCGAATCCCTCCAGTGTCAAAATATCCTCCTCGGTCAAGGTGAAAAAGTCATCCAGATGCTGGACAAGCTTAGCCTCAAGCAGTGCGTCCACGGTCGAGGGCCCCAGCCCCTCTATGTTTAACGCACCGCGCGAAGCGAAGTGCCGGAATTTGCGGCGCATTATGGCGAAAGAGTTTTTTACGACACAGCGCCATGCCGCCTGTCCCGGAACTCTCTCAATGCGCCCGTCGCCGCCGCACTCCTTGACGCGTGAGGGCCATTTGAACGGCACCGCGCCACTCGGCCGCAATTCCGGCAGGACGCGTATTATGTCGGGTATCACGTCGCCAGCCTTTTGCAGAATTACAGTGTCCCCCACTCGCACATCGAGCTTCTTTATCTCGTCCTCGTTGTGGAGCGTCGCGCGCGACACCGTGGAGCCCGCGACCAGAACCGGCCGCAGATGTGCGACCGGCGTCAAAACTCCGGTACGGCCCACTTGCAGTACTATTGTCTCGACCACAGTGGTTACTTGTTCCGCGGGAAATTTAAACGCGATCGCGAAACGCGGCGCCTTGCCGGTGTAGCCGAGCTTCTCCTGCAAACCACGCGCATTGACCTTAACCACTATACCGTCTATCCAATATCCTTCGGACTTCGACTTCTTTTGCCACTGCCGCCAATATCCGAGAATATCTTCAAGTGACTTCGCGGCTTTGAAATGAGGATTGACCCTGAATCCCAGCTCACGCAGATATTGCAGTTCCTCGATCTGTGTCGCCGGAATCTCCCCGCCAGTGTGCGCGATGTCATAAACAAAAACATCCAGCTTGCGGGATGCGGCAATTCTAGGGTCAAGCTGACGTATGGAGCCAGCGGCGACATTGCGCGGGTTCGCGAATTCCGGCTCACCCCGAGCGCGCCGAAGGGCATTCACTTTTTGCAGCGACTCTTCGCTCATCCAGACCTCGCCCTCGACGACAATATCTATCGGCCGCTGCAGGGCAAGCGGCACGGAGGGAATGGTTTTGACGTTGTTGGTTACATCCTCGCCGACAACGCCGTCGCCGCGCGTCGCCGCGGTTTTTAGATACCCTTTTTCGTACGTCAGCACTATCTTGAGACCGTCTATCTTTAACTCGCAGCTGTATTCGATTTCCGAGCCTGTTTTTAACAGGCGCTTGACCCGCTTATCAAAGCCGCGCAGGTCCTGCTCGCCAAAAGCGTCGTTAAAGGACCACTGCTGAAAAGCATGCCGCACTTTTTTGAACTGCGGCAGAGGCTCCCCTCCCACACGCCGGCTTGGGGAATCGGGTGCGGCGAGCTCGGGATATTGCCGCTCTATGCGCAAGAGCTCCTGCTCCAACTCATCGTATGCCGCGTCTGATATCTCGGGCCTGTCGAGCGCATAATAAAGATGGCGATGGCGGTTTATGGCCGTCTTCAACTTCTCATATCTTTCGCTGGTTTCTTTGGGGACTGCCATGAATCTAGCTTACAGCTTCTAGCTTCTAGCTTCTAGCTAGTTCGGAGACCGCAATACCCGCAGGTTAGTAGTGTACTTGGAGTGCGCGCTCAATGCGTGCGGTGCCTGTCGCACAGGTGTTGCGCCCGTAGGATGTTACTGTTGTCTGCGGAGGATTTCCGCTTTTTGCCAGGGTTACGGTAACGCAGGATGATTGTGGCGCGAGGGTTAATGAAAACGTTGTTGTTGCGGCGCTCGCATTCGACTCTATGGTCCACGAGGAGCTGACGGTCTGTCCGTTGCATACCACACCCGAGCCCCAGACGCCGCCGCTCGAAGTGCCGAAGGCGCTCCCTTGCCCGCCGTATTTATTGTCCCAGTAAAGTGCGCATTCCGCGCCGGAGTCGGCGGCGTAAATGGCGTACTGTGATTGCGTTGCGGTTGCGGAAAGATCAAGTTCCCGCACCGTAAGGTCGTAAATCGCAAGTCCTATGCTTAAAGCAAGCGCTCCGACAAGCATCGCAAAAAATATAGTGAATCCTTTCATGTTATTGCCAATTCGTTATATGCTCGCGCACGGTGACAGAGCGCGTTAAGAGGCCCTGGTCCTGCCAGGCAACCGTTACCGTGAGCGCCGCCTCGCCCGCGCTCCCGCTTACCGGCGTCTCAATCTTGACAGTGCGAGTAAATTTCTGCGGGGTTTGCACGCCAGTGTCGTAATTATAAGCGCGCGTCGAAGGATCATATTTCATTGCGCCGCATGCACCGCCGCAGGAGAAAACGCCTGTCTGCATGGAATCGAAATAGCACAATGCCGATCCGTCGGTGCTTACGCACGGGGTTAGGACAACACCTCCGGTGCCGCCGGCAAGCCAATCGTAATTATTGGGATTAAGCCTGTTGGTCGCGCGGGCAAACTGCACGAATTCCACGGCGTCTTGTGCGAGAAAAAAAGCAGTTACCTGGTCCCTTGCGACGAGCGCGCCTTGGAAGCCTTGCGCCGCTATGGAAAGCGGGCCTGTTATGGCACCGGTTAAAAGCAGAACAGATACTAGCGCCTCTATCAAACTAAATCCTCTCAAGGGCGATGTTTTGGAGAGCCTGTCTTTAAGGCGTCGCGTTGTTTTAAAGAATTTACTGATCATAAAGCCTTTGGGTTACGCTAGTCTCCAGATTGAATCCCGACGAGGAATCGGCATCTATCTGGACCGAGCCGGAGAGCAGAATGGTCACTTTGGGCTGAATCGCCGCTGACTCCGCGCCAGTAACATAGAATAGAAGGCCCGATATTGAAACCTCGGGCGAGGTTATCTGCGAATAGGCTCCGCCGTTAACGGAGCGCAGAATCGCCGCGCCGCTCGAACTGCATGAGCTCCCTTCCCCCCGGCAATAGACAATCTGCTGACGGTCGGCGTCGAGGAATGCGAGAGAGGTCGCTCCAGAATTGCAGTCGCGCGGCGATGTTATAGGATTCGCATTAATATCGCAGTGATAGACAAAACCGGTACGTATCGTGCGCGACATGCTCTCGAGCGAGAAATTCAGGTTATTGACGGCAACTTTGAGGGTCTGCGCCCTGCGGTCGCTCTCGGTCATTATAAGGAGCGCGCTCAATGCCATAGTCATTACCACGGTAAATATCGCGACCGACACCAGCATTTCGATCAGGGTAAAGCCTTTCATATTCCTAATGCGCCGACTGATATCTGTCCGGTATTGGTTACGGTAACTCTGCGAGTCGTTCCATCCAGCCCCTGCAGTTGAACGTACGCGCTTGAATAATTCTCCCCCGATTGGCTGGAGGAAAAAAGAGCATCGGGATTTGGGCGCTTAAAGTACACCGCAAGCCACGTTAGCGGCGCCTCGCTGTCGCTGCATCGCTCGCCGCCGCTCGTGATGGCTGCACAGAACTTTTTTATGGAAAAGCCGTTGCGTATCACGTAAGCCGGCAAGTCTTCGCTACCGTCCGGAGCCCGCGAGCCGTCATTATTGATATCCGCAAAAAGGTAGTAGCGCCCCGTGTCTCCCGAACCGAAGTACACCCCGTAGCTCTTGCCGAACTGCCCGCTGCCCGCCGCGCTCTCACGGACGGATGTGCCGTACACTTGAGCCTGCCTGAAGGTAAGCGCCACACTGTAGGAAAGAGAGCGCAGAAGTGTCGAGGAAGAGAAACGTTCTTGCCGAAAAAGAAGGAGAGCCGTAATGACGGTAATGATGGCGAATACTATGGTCAGCTCTATTATGGTAAACCCCCTAAAAGAGTGACGGGAGCGATGGGAAGAAATCAACATGGAAAAAGTGAACGGCCGCGGCTCCAAGGATAAGGAACGGCGCGAGCGGTACCTCGCTCTTCATTGTATATCGTTTTTGGCTTAGCAGGAGGGCGATACCAACAACGCCGCCCGTCCAGAATGCGAGCATAAGCGCGGTGAGCCCTGCGGAGAGGCCGAGGAGCCATCCGAGAGACAGTTCCAGAAAACCATCCCCAAACCCCATAGCGCGGCCGCGGGAGAGTAGAGACGCTACAAAAAGCGGTGCAGAGAGCATAATACCGGAAAAGAAAGTCCCCTGCATTGCCGCAAAGCCGAGCGCCAGAGCGCCAAGCGGCAAAAAGGCGGACGCGGAAATAATTTTATACCGCGTGTCGTATGCGGCGATGAACAAAAGTATCATCCAAACTAACAGCCAAAAACTAAAAACTAAAAACCCCGGATGCTGCAGGTAAATAAGCAAAGCGAGAACTGCGGCGGCGATTTCTACAACAGGGTATTGGAAAGAAATGTGCGAGCGGCAATAACGGCATTTGCCGCGCAAAAATACATAAGAGAAGACCGGCACAAGATCGCCTGCGCGTAAAGCAGTTTTGCAGTGCTGGCATTGCGAGCGGCCGCGCAGCGAGGATTTTCCCGTGCCGAACCTGAACAGAACCACGTTAAGATAACTCCCGAGCGCCGCTCCAAAGACAGCAGAAAGCGCCGCAAAAAACGTGGGCGTCACGGTCTAAGGTCGTAGCAGGAGTCTGGAGCGGCTGGAGAAGTGCCGACGCATCCCTGCGCGTTGCCGTCGAAGGTGGGATTCGGGACGCCGGTAGTGCACGCGGTATATCCGGAAATAGTCGCAGAAGTATCGAGATCCTGTGCAAGATAGGTGTTTACCGTATCTTCGATGGGCGCGCCGATATGATAAGTTACCGGGGGCATGCCCGCATTACAGACGCTGGAGCCGGTACCGGACTTGAAAGAGATGTATTTATAGCAAGCGGCTTCAGCGCCAGTGCACGCGCCGCTCTGGTTCGGGTCAGTGGGCACGCGGGGCAGGTAGGTTGGGGCGAGTCCCGAGTCCGGAGCCGAGGCGCCGCTGCCGTAAATATTTTTGGGGTACATTCCGTTGTCTGTGTAATACATCCTAAGCGAAACTTCTATGGTTTTTATGTCGGCGATGCGGCGCGCATCGCGGCCTTTGGCGCGGGCACTTGTAAGCGAGACCGTAACGATGGAAGCAAGCAGACCGATTATGGCGACGACGACCAGTAATTCTATCAAGGTAAATCCTCGACGCATAAAGAAGACATTTTACAGTATACCCCAATTTAAAATCCCCGGCAGAAATGCCGGGGATTTTATGGAAAACCAGCTTTCGGAATCAGTTGCAGTGCGTGGCGTCGTCCTGGAATATGGTGGTGTCAATGCTGCTGATGCAGATTTTCCCCGTGGTTAGCGTGCCGCTGCCGGCCTCGAGATAACTCCTTATTTGCCAGTTTTGCGTGGTCGCGCCGGCGGAGCCGTCGGACTTGCTAACGGAATATTGGCAGGTAGCGGCCGAGGTGCCGTCGCACGCCGCGCCGGCAACGCCCGCTGACGGGTCCGCGAAACTCGTAAGATTCGGGGTAGTGCAGGTATTGGCCTTGGCGTTGGCCGCCGTACAGCCCGCAAAAGCGATCGCCGGATCGGCATCCGCTATCGCTATAGCACGGACCATTTCCTGAAGCTCGGCAACGCGGCGCGCATCGCGGCCCTTGGCGCGGGCGCTGTTTAGTGAGACAAGCACGACTGAAGCGAGGATGCCTATAATAGCAATGACGACCAAGAGCTCAATGAGCGTAAAGCCCTTGGCCATAGCCGAACGGGCAAGGCTCCGCGTAAACTTTTTATGCATAATCACCGTAAGTTAATAATTATTAAAATGCTTATAAGGCACTCGCTGTATTATAAATAGGCATCAGCACCGCCGCAAGCAGGAAACCCACACCCAGCGCAAGAACGACTATGAGAGCCGGCTCTATCATGGAAACCAGCGTGTCGACCGCCGCCGTAACCTCTCGGTTATAGAATTTGGCCAGCCTCTCGAGTATATTGCCCATCTCGCCCGTCTCTTCGCCGATCTTCAGCATCTGGACGAAAATCGGCGGCATCTCGCCATGCCGCGCGAGCGACTGCGACAGTGCGGTGCCGCTTTTGACTTCCTCGACGGCCTCGCGCAATAAGGCCTCGTAAGTCGCGTCCCCAACCACATCCGCGCTTATCTCGAGCGCTCTCACGGCCGCTATTCCGGAGGTGAGCATTACGTGCATGTTGTCGGCTATGCGGGCCAGATACAGCTTTTGATAAAGCGAGCCGATATACGGGACGGACAGCTTAAAGCGCGACACTGCGAGAGACCCCTGCCCGCTCTGCGCATAGCGGAACAGAAAATAAATCCCAACCACGGCCGCGATAAGTAGAAAAATCCCGTAGTCGACCAAAAAGCCGCTAAGGTTCAGTATCGCCTGCGTGTAGAACGGAAGCTTCTGCCCAGAGTCGCTTAGTATATCGCCTATTTTGGGGATGACCACAGTGAGCATGAGAGTCATAACCGCGACAAAGGTAACAAGAATGAAAGACGGATATATAAGTGCGTTGCGCGCCTTGGAAGTAAGCTCGTAGGAACGCTCGATATAGTCGGCCAAAAAGAGAAAAGTCTGGTCGAGCTTGCCGGACTCCTCGCCGGCCTTGACCATGTTCACGTAAAAGTGCGAGAAGATTTTTGGATGCTTTTCGAGTGATTTCGAGATGGATGTGCCGCCCTGCAGGTCGTCGGCGACAATAGTGAGAGTCTCGCGCAGATAGGGTTTTTGCGCCTGCTCTGCAAGAAGACGGAAAATGCGCAATGCCGAGACCTGCGCCTCAAAGAGCGTTGCTATCTGGCGCGAGAGCAGAGTAAGTTCGCGGCCGGACACCCCGCCTAAAAAAGAGACTTTTTGCAGTCTCTCCAAGAGACTTCCGCCCTCCGATCCCGAGATAGAGGTTATGGTCAGCCCGCGGCGCTGGAGCGAGGCTATGGCCGTGTCCTGCGTCGCAGCCGCTATCACTCCGGCAGTCGCTTTTCCTTGATTGTCCAGCGCTTCGTACTTGAATTCCATGTTCTAGAGAGTGAGCGAAATAAAGTTTACTTTTACTTTTAAAGGAGCCTCTCCAAAAGCTTCGGATTAAGCGAACGGCTGTAGGCTGACTCGACGGATATCTGCCCCGTGCGCACCAGCTCCGAAAGAGAGCGGTTAAGGTCCACCATCCCCTCCTCAGCGCCGGTCTCTATAAGGGTCTGTATCTCGTGAGTGCGCTTTTCCCGTATCAGGTTCGCTACGGCGGTGGTATTGAACATAAGCTCGTAAGCCGGTACCAACCCGCCGGATATGCGAGGTAAAAGCCGTTGGCTGAATATCCCCGCCAAGGACCCCGCGAGCTGGACCCGTATTTGGTCCTGCTGGAGAGCCGGAAATGAGTCTATGATGCGGTCTATGGTCTGCACCGCGTTGTTGGTATGGAGCGTCGAGAATACCAGATGTCCCGTCTCGGCCGCGGTCACCGCCGCGGCCATTGTCTCCGGCGTGCGCATCTCGCCTATCATTAAAACGTTCACGTCCTGCCTGAAGACGCTTTGCAGGGCGCTCATAAAGTCGCGCGTGTCGGTGCGCACCTCACGCTGGTCTATCAGCGATTTTTTGTTCTCGAAAAGATACTCTATCGGGTCCTCGATCGTTATTATATGCTCGGCGCGCTCGTTGTTTATTTTTTCTATAAGCGCGGCCAAGGTAGTGGTCTTGCCCTGCCCCACGGGTCCGACGACGAGAAAGAACCCCTGCTCTTTTGCGGCAAAATTTTCTATCTGATCCGGCAAGTTAAGCTCCGCCACCCCGCGTATGGCGCGGGGAATAAGCCGGAGGGCAACGCCGATGCGTCCGCGCTCGATGTAACTGTTGCCGCGGAATCGCCCCGCGTCGTTCGCGCTGTAGGAAAAATCTATCTCTTGCGACTCCTCAAAGCGTTTTTTCTGCACGGGAGTGAGTAACACTTCAAGCGTCCCCAGCATGTCCTCGCGAGTAAGAATATTTTCCTGAAGAAGCGGCGTGAGAACCCCAGAAACGCGCACCAAGGGCCTTGCGCCCTCGCGCAAGTGCAGATCGGATGCGCCTTGAGCTATAGCTGTCCCCGCCAGATCGGGCAATTTTTTTGCGTAATCACTCATACTTCTTCTGCTTTCGTTTTTTCTGCACCTTCCGCTTTGGGTTTTTCCTCACCATCATCCGAGATCTCGGTTGTCTCTTGTTTTGATATAGGCGGAGCGGCATCGTCAAGCTCGAACTCCCCGCCCAAAGTGTTGACCTCCTCAAACGGCACAAGTCCGGTTGCGGATTTAATGATAGCATCCTCCTTCATCGTCAGCATGCCGCCCCTGCGCACGATGGCGAAGAGATCCTCCTCGGGCTTCCCCGCCAAAATAGTGCGCTCGAGCTCCTGCGTCATGTCAAAGGCCTCGAAGCACGCCACGCGCCCCTCCGTCCCGCTTGGACACTCCGGAGTAGGCTCCATGCGATGCACGTACTCGAGCGACGGAATATTTTTTTGATACTCTTTGGGCAGGTCCGAGAACTGCTCCCTCAGCATCGCCTCCATCGAACCCTCAACCTTTATTTTCTTCCCGCCACCCGGGCAAAGCGTGCGCACAAGCCGCTGTGCGACGCCTAAAATCAAGACCGGAGGAATAAGATAAGGTTCGACGCCCATATCAAGGAGCCGCGGCACTATGCCGATAGCATTGTTGGTGTGTATCGTTGAGAGCACGAGGTGGCCGGTCAGCGCCGCCTGCACGGCAAGATTCGCCGTTTCGCTGTCGCGGATCTCGCCGACCATTATGATGTTCGGGTCCTGCCGCAATGTAGTACGCAGGCCGTTGGCGAAAGAGTACCCTATTTCGGGCCGCACCTGGCTTTGCGAAACGCCGGCTATGGTGTACTCGACCGGATCCTCCAGCGAAAGAACGTTTTGCCGATCACGGTCCACCTCGTTTAAAAGAGTGTATAGCGTCGTAGACTTGCCGGATCCCGTGGGCCCTGAAATGAGTACCATTCCATACGGTTTTTTTATTGCGGCGCGAATTAAAGCGAGATTGCGGTCCGAAAGGCCGAGGCCATCAAGCTTCCAGTCCTTGGTCTGACTTCCTAAAATGCGCATCACCACCTTCTCGCCCCAGTAGGTCGGGAATGTCGAGACGCGCAGGTCTATCTTCGAGCCGCCAACACGGGCGGAAAAGCGCCCATCCTGCGGCTTGCGCTTCTCGTCGAGGCGCATGTTGGAGAGCACCTTTATACGCGCCACAACGGCCGCATGCACCTTTTGCGGCAGGGTGATGTTGGTGAGCAGAACTCCGTCAATGCGGAAGCGCACCCGCGTCTGGTCCGCCATAGGCTCTACATGGATGTCGGACGCGCGTCCTTCGGCCGCATGCCGGAGAATAGTAGCCACTATCTTGGTGACCGGCGCTTCCTCGCTTATTGTCTCGGTCTCTGCTATCTCGTCTTCGAGAAGTTTGGAGATTTTTTTATCCTCCTTTCCGCCGCCTTTTGAGGACTCCATGATAAGCTCGGTCTCGAGTTCCGTAAGAGCCTTTCCTACCTCGCCGGAGAGGCCTTTATACTGCGTAAGGAGCCGGTTGAAATCAGTTTCCGATATAAGGAATAGCTTGTACGGCACTCCTATTTTCGCGGAGATGAAGGTGAGCGCGTCGCGCGCCTCGAGATTGTCCGGGTCGAGCACGCCGACTTCCAGCACGCCGTCTTTAATGGCAAGCGGTACGAGCTTGTAGTGGCGCGCGGACTCCTCGGGTATGTATCGCAAGGTGTCGAATGGGACCGGATTCTCGCCTATTTCCCGCGCGGGCACGCCAAAATACTCGCTCTTTGCTTTGAGAATGTCGGGGAGCGCGACGCCGTTTTTCTGCAGGACCGCTTCTTCCGAAGCGTCCGGCTTTTGCAATTCCTTTTCTATTTGCGCCGCGCGTTCCCCGTCGAGCACTTTTTCCTTGACCAAAAGCGAAAGTATATCCATGTTGCCATGTTCAGCGCCCTATTGGCGCAAATGGGTTGCGCCTGCCGACGCTCTCCTGCGGTATTGACGTGGACGAGTCGACGAGAGAGGTAAAGATCGGGTCCTCGAAAAGCGACGGGTCAAGCACTATTTGCCGCAGGTTGCCCAGGGTCAACAATATTTCCTGCGAGGCGGGCGAAGGCGCTTGGGGTATGCTTAGGAGCGGTCCCGCATCCGAGGATGCGTACCAAAAGTATCCGAGCGCGATTACGGCGGCTATCACGCCCCACTGGATTATCTTGCTGTTTTTAAGCGCGCTTAGTCCCATGTTAGTGAAGCCAATACGTCCTTATGGTTACTTTGTAATCGCCCAGATCCCCATCCGGTTTTACGGATATCTTTTCGACGTCCACAAGCCGCAAACTGCTCTCGAGGTCCTGCATGAACGCCACAAAGTTGTCGTAGCCGGCGGTTACAGAGAACCCGAGTTCGACCGAGCCTATGGGATCCCCGGAAGAGCCCACCGCAAGAGCGGAGCGCTCGCCGCTACGGCCTCCCAAGTTGCCGATTTCCACGTTCTTGAGCGTAAGCGACCGCCGCGCCGCGATGTTGTTTATATCTATGATGAGCCGGATATTGTCCACGTTGTCGGGGAGCAGGTACTCAAGGCGGCGCTGGTTCTCATTGGAGAACGTGTTCCGTTTTTTTATGAGCTCGTCGCGCTTTTGGCGCAGTTCCTGCGATTTGTTAAGCGCGTCGTCATAGCTGGCGGCCTCCGCCGACAGAACTTTGACCTCTTGATAAGCCGGGTTGATATACATCACAAAGAGTCCTATGGCGAGGGCGACGAGCATTGCCGGTATAAGAAGCCGTGTCATGGTGTTTGGTTTGAACTGGTCGCGGTTTGCGGTTGAGGTTGCGTTTGTTGCCGCGGTTGCTGATCGCCGGTCGTTTGTTGTTGATTGTTTGTTTGTTGTTTGCTCCCGTATCGCAACAGTGACGGATCAACTGCCGACTTAACCGCAAAGTTGACGCCTCCCTGCTCGCTTACCGCTATCCCGCTGAAGATTACGTCGCGCATGACCTTGCTCGCGGAGAGCTGATCGGACTGAAGCGCCAGCACGGAAAAGCTCGCCGCTCTGCCCTCAAGCGAAAGCGAGGCGGACCCGTCGGGATTGAGTGCGTACTCAAAGGAAGTAAACTGCACGCGCTCCAGAGTCTCGCGCTCAAGCAACCCAAAAATGGCCGACGGCGCCACGTGCGCGCGCAGTAACCCGCGACCCTCCGTAAGCCGCGCCTCCAGCCGCACAAGGTCGCGTATGGTGGCGGATTCGAAGGCTCCTTCGGCTTTTTTAAGGTCCGCGTCCTTGCCCTCGATGTCTATCTTTAGATAACGTCCGTAACCGAAGACCGCCCCGGCCGCAAGAAGAGAGACGACAAAAATGAAAAGCGCTATAATCATCAAAAGCCCCATGCTGGCGCCGCGCGGGCTTGCCGCAAGAGATGCCTTCGGAATAAAGGAGCCTTGGATTTGAGGATCCATCTCTTTAAGTATATATTCGATTTTTTTGCAACCTGGCGTTTTTCAACAATTTAAGCCTCCTGCAAAGCGCGGAGCGCCAAGCCCACGGCAACGCTGAACTCCGGACCTGCATCCTTGAGTATAGCCTCAAGGAACGCGGGCGCCTGCGTTTTGCCGAACGGGTCCGCAAGCCGTATCTCGTTCTGCATTTTACTCTGCATAAATTCCTTAAGCCCGCGCAAGGTCGCGCCGCCGCCGGTAAGAACGATCGCCCCGAGGCTCGCGTTGTTGCGCTGTTCAAAGGAAACGGCCGTGCGCGCCATCTCCGAGACAAGAGGCGAGAGGCTAATCTCCAGCGAGTTGCGGAAGCCCGCGGAGCCGTTTTCCATAAGACCCGTCTTGCGCTTGCGTTCCTCGGCCTGCACGACGGATATGCCGAGGGAGCGCGAGGCGGCAAGGGTCAGATCCTGAGCGCCCTGGCTTAAAATGTGGCTCTCTCGGATAAGCCCGCGCTCGACCACGTAGAACTTTGTAGTCGCGGCGCCCATATCGACAACGGCGACGGGCGCGACCCCACGCTCGAGCGCGGCGCGAACCGCGGAAAATACCTCTATCTCGAAGAATTCCACCGCAAGCGCGGCATCCGAGGCGATGTTTTTGAATTTGGAAATGGTGTCGTTATGGATGGCGACAAGGAGCACTTCTATCTTGTCCTCTTTTTTTTGCGAGCCTCCGGAAACTGGGAACCAATCGAGCAGAACTTCATTAATAGGCACCGGTATGTACTTGCGCGCCTCTATCGGCACGACTTGTGCGAGGTCCTTCTCCACGGCCGAGGGGAGCTTGATAAGCGAGATGAGCGACGAGCTATACGGTATGGAGACCGCGGCGTTTGCCGTTGTCACGTTTGCCTCGCGGATAACATCCTTAAGCGCTTCTGCGATTTTTTCCGCCGGCAGGGATGTAGCGCGGCCTATCTCGACGCCGGCATAAGGCCCGAGCGCGATAGCGCCATAGGTCTCGAGTACGACCGAGCCGCGCTCTTTGCGAAGCTGCACGACCTTGACGGCCGAGGTACCTATGTCCACCCCTAGTACGCTTTTAGACTCTTTCTTGAACAGATCAGAGAAAAAAGAAGTCACGATACTATATATATTAACATGCTTGGAGCTTTGGTTTCGGGCTTTGCAGACTTTTTGGTGCCACCGCGGCGCACGGAGAAGCTCGTTCGCTCTCTAACCATTGACGCGCTCCGAGACCTTTATATCGGAACACCGTCCCGGGATATCGCTCTTCTGCCTTACCATGACCCACGGGTCACGGCGCTAATTTGGGAGATCAAATATTACGGCAACAACCGCGCCGCCGCGCTTGCGGGAGAAATCCTTGGGGAAGAGCTCCTCGCCATCGCGGGCGAGGAGCTGGGCAAGCCGCTTTTAGTGCCGGTACCGATGCACAGCGCGCGGCGGCGCGAGCGCGGGCATAATCAGACGGAACTGCTGTGCGAAACCGCAATGCGAAATTTAAATTCCTCCTTTGAGTACGCGCCGCACGCGCTTATGCGCGTGCGGGCGACGCCGCGACAGCAGGGACTCGAGAGGACGAAGCGGCTGAAAAATATAAAGGGGGCGATGGCCGTTGCTCGCCCTGAGCTTGTCGAGGGGCGCGTCTGCGTCGTCGTTGATGACGTAATGACAACGGGCGCGACGCTCGATGAGGTGCGGCGGTCATATCGTCCACTTCGCGCTTTGACGGTATCGGCTCTCCGGAGTGCTTTTCCTCAAAGTGCGCTCCTATCGCGCCTTTATCCATCATGTTTCGGAATTTTGAGACCGCCTCATCGCGGCTCTCGGCGTCGGTTGTCATCGTGTCCCCGCACGTGCATATCATTGAATACGTCTGTGTAATGGTTTCCATGTTTTTTTGGGTTAGTCGCGGCTAATATAGAGAAGTGTATGAGCCGTACGATGAAATTATGAGGAAGCTACTACTGACGTTCCGGCTTTCGCCCAGAAGGTCTATTAGGATTTCCCTTATCCACAGATAACGATAAATACATATTGACAAACGATAAGCTCTAATTAAGATGGAAATATAAAAATTATAAGCATCACCCATGAAAAGAGGCTCAACAACATTTCTTCAAATAGTTATTGTGCTCATCGGCATTGTGGCGTTGGCCATCATGATCCGGTTCCCCTTGACCGAGGGGAGAGCCGCGAACTTAGACCTGTTTAGTATTTACTCTGATCCGTTCATCTTGTATGGGTACTTAGCGTCTATCGCATTTTTTGTTGCCCTGTATCAGGCGTTTAAATTACTCGGATATATCGGGCAAAATAAAGTATTCTCACTAGACTCTGTAAAGGCTTTAAGGACTATAAAATATTGTGCAATCGTCCTCGGCATCTTAATTGTGATGGCAGGACTATACATAAGGATATTTCATGCTGGAGATGACGATCCGGCGGGTTTTCTTGCCGTGTGTATTGTGACTACTTTTGTTTCTATCGTCATCGCCACTGCCACGGCTGTATTCGAGAAGCTCTTACAAACTGCCGTAGAGATGAAGTCGGAAAATGATTTAACGGTTTAAAAAAATAATATGGCAATAATAATTAACATAGACGTGATGCTGGCAAAAAGAAAAATGAGCGTCACCGAGCTTGCCGAGAAAGTCGGAATCACCATGGCCAATATTTCCGTGTTGAAAAACGGCAAGGCAAAAGCGATCCGGTTATCGACCTTGGAGACGATTTGTAAGGCGTTGGAGTGTCAGCCCGGTGATATTTTAGAATATAAAAAGTAAGAACAGGTGTTTGTCGGGCTCAAAAAGCCTTGCAGTTGCTGCGGTTCAAAGTTGGAAATCTGGCGGGCACGATCTCCGGAACTTTGAACCGAGGAAGTGGCTCAAATTCGAGGATCTTGATAAAAGTATACAGGAACTAAGAGCTATCTACAAAGTTCACCCTGAATGGTTTGAAGTGCCGAAACCAAAATCGAATAAAGGACAAAATGTAGCGGATTATCCAATAGATTAAAATTTTAATAACTAATTTGCTGGTTCAAATCCTATAACGGAACTTCTTTTTAATTTGTATTTTTCAAATAGTTTATTATTTAAAAAATTGCTAACTATATATGCATTATGTATTTCTTTCATCAAATCATCGCGTAATTTGTCAATCTCATTTTGAGAAAGGCCTTTTCTTTTAAAAATGTCGTGAGCAAGTTTATTTCTTATCTTTCTTATATTATTAAATACACAAAATTCCGAGGAATTTATTTTTTGTGAGCAAAGCAGAAATTTGTTTGCTGAATCGAATTTATCCATTCCGCTCTCATTTGCTAAAATACCCTCAATAATTGAAGAGTGGACAAAAACATTGCGATAACTACTTTTTAAGTATTTACCAAATTGTTGTTTAACCCAATCTTGGTGGCTTAAATTTTTAGCCATATTTTATTATTATTCCGCTATCTCAAAAATCTTTTTCACAAATGCCGTGCGTGCGTAAAATGCACGGCTAATTGAGCCGTGCCCGGGACCTTTTGTGCGAGCTTGTATCCATTTCCCGTCTTTTCCTGTTAAAGCTTCGAACCCTTGCTTAACAAGTTTGTTGCGAATGAAATCATAATCAACTTTGATTTCTTTTATCAATTCATCGTCCTCTGCAAAATCCAAACTTGTAACTTTGAGTAATTTTGCTTCCTCGGAATTTGTCCCGTTCCACTCAACCGCGCAAAAGATAATGGTTTTGAGCTTTGCCCAACAATGGCTTTCAAAAAATGAATTGGTTAGCGTAGCCATAGCTGAAATTCAGGATAAGTTTCCTTGTCGTAAAATTGTAGATGTTTGTCGTCTTTCCAAACAAGCTCAGTCAAATTTTCGTAATCATCGCTGTATCCTCGGCACACAACCAAAAGACGATTGAAAGGATTTAATCGCAGAATAAGTTTTGCAAAAAATGGTAAGAGTTGTATTTTCATAATTATTTGAGTCGATAATTCCCTCGGCTGGTAAATTCGAGATAACCTTTGTCCCGCAATACTTGGAGTTGCTGTCGAATCTTATCTTTGATGTGGCGGTTATCAGGATGTTTTTTGCTCAAATCATTTCCAAATGTATACATCTCATCAAGCGAAAATTCTTTGTGACCTATTTTCTCAACGCACAACATGGTATCTAATAGCCAACCTTTTGCACTGATTTCTTTTTCATCACGCAGGAAAAGAGTTTTTTCCCAGTCCGCGAGAACTTTTTCCTTTGCTTCAGTCTGTCCGTCTCTAACAAAGAATATCTTCCCCGTTTGTGGAATATGATTGAGTAGTATATTGCAACCAATCCAGCCCGCCCGTCTGGCAGTTGGCGAGAGCGGTTTTCGTTTTTCAATTATTTCTGGAACAAAAAAATGTTTTGGAATGACAAGAAAATTCAGGACTTCAAAACTTTTCAAGTCGTAATTCAGCAGGAAAAAATTGGGATTGTTGCTACTTTGTAATCGTTCAATCATTGTGCGATATGCACCGTCCACAATTTTTACGCCAACGCTATTCTGCTTACTTTTTAATTCATACTCCTCTTTACAGTTCGAGCAATAAAAATCTGCGACTGGCTGATTATTTGGATACTTATCAATATCCAAGTGTCCGCAGTTCGGACAAAAAATTGCACCATCAACCCACGCCTCACTTAAAATGCGAATCTTCTGTGATTGGCTTGTGTAATTATCCGCAAGTTGTGTATCAAATGATAACTTCATAATTTAATCCGTTGCTTTTGTCCCACTCGCCTTTATTAACACTAACGCGTCGTCCGGCATGAACCGTAAAGCCGCCATTCGAAAGAAGATAAGGCGGATCAGCAAAAACCATATCAACCGAATTTTCTGGAAGTTTAGCTAACAACTCCAAGCAATCTGCTTGGTAGAGTTTGAATTTTGGTTTTTCGTAATATGGTTGCATAACCGCCTTATTTTACCTTGGTTCAAAGTTGGAAATCTGGCGGAGGAGGTGGGACTTGAACCCACAAGGGAGTTTTTGGCCCCCTACGGATTAGCAATCCGCTGGCTTACCATTCGCCGCACTCCTCCAGTCAGCAGTAGACTATCATTTTTGGATTCTATAATAAAGACCATCGCATTAAAAATCAGTAAAGGTAGACCTTACTGATAAACAGGCGGCAAGGAATATATTTTCTCATAGTTTCGGGATCTGTATTTTCATCTCTGTCTTTTCCTCGTCAAGGATTGGCAAGATGAACTCGCCGTCGAATTTTTTGTGCGCCTCGAGCAGCGCCGACAGCTTAATTCCTATTTTGAAAGCCCCGGTGTAGTGCAGTGCCGCCTCGGCGTATGCGCTGGCGTCAAACTGGACTTCGCCGCTCGATATTTCCTTGTCCGCAAGAGCAAACTGCTCATCAACGCGCGCCGATGTCGCATCGTCGAGCGCTTTTGCATCCTTGAATTTTTCGCGTGCATCCTTGAGCGCTCGGGTGGCTTTATTCCTCAGTGTCATCGCGGCTTTCTCCGACATTTCGTCCCTCTCTGCATCTTGAGCGGCGTGATTCTCGTCCCTTGCGGCGGTCGTCGAAACAGCCACGATACCGGACTCTCCATTAAACTCAACACTCCTACCCGATATCGAGCGCACCTTTTGAGCAAGCGCTATTGACCGATCGCGTGTCTCATCGTCTTTGCCGCCGCCGATGCGCGCGAGTATTCTGCCGCGCGCATCGGCGGACGCCTCCAATTTTATTTTAACCCCCACGGCGATGCCGGGCTTCTGCGCTTCCGCAACTTCCGCAAACTCCTGCGCGCTCGCGGCACTGGCGGCGAAGCGCGCCTCGAGCTCCGCTTCCTTTTGCGCGTCGAGAGCACCGCGCGAGGCGAGCTGCTGCGCCTCATCGAGCCGCCGCTCCGCGAATTTGGCATAAACTTCGGCTCTAGCGGCCGGCCCGCGCGCGAGCGCGCTCTCGATTTTTTCGTTAACCGAGACTTTGATCGGGTAAAGCAGGTCGCCCGGCGCGCTGTCTTGCGCAGCGCTCGCGGTGCCTGTGCCGATAAGCAACACAAGTACAAGGGACGACATGACGACAGAACGGATAGAGAAAGAGAAAGACACATAGGGACTCGGTGAGGACAAATTGAAAATTCGCGAGAGCAGAATGCTCTTCTCCGCATCACTCATGCGGATCTTATTTGCTTCTCTTTTTATGTTGTTGAGTCCGTTATTCATGATCTGGTTCCAAAATCGCGCGCAGTTTTTTTAGACCTCGATGTATGCGCACCGACACCGCATTTTCGCTCTCGCCGACTATGTCCGCAATCTCCCCAGGCGACAGCTGGTCGATATACCGCAGAACTATCGCCTCGCGATAAGGCTCGGGTAGCTTCTGCAGAGCCTCGAGTGCCGTTGCGCCCTCGTGTCGCTCCACGGCGCGCTCGAGAGTGTTGCTCTCGTCAGGCGGGAGCAGGTCGTCCACCACTGCCTGTGCGTCCTCCGCCATTTTTTCCAGCGAGACAATCCCGCGCTTTCGGTACTCGTCGATAATGAGATTCCGGAGCGTCTTGTACAAAAACGGCCTCGGATCGCGTATCTCGCCCCCCTTTTTTGCGTACTGCATGGAGCGCAGAAAGCACTCTTGCGTCAGCTCTAGAGCCCGCTCGCGGTCGCGCATGCGCAAAGCGCAATGGCGGAACAGTTCGTTGCCGTACGCCTCGAACGCCTCGCCAAACATCTTATTCAATGTTTTGTCTGCAACTCCCATAGTCAAGACGGATGAATCGGTGATCTCTTTCAGATCATAGAGTGGTTTATCATGAGTCCTATCGAATGGCTCTGGAGACCGCCTCTGCAACACCTTTTTCGAACGGACCCGGCACTATTTTCCGCGACGTAGGATTTTTTACCAGTGCGGCGAGATTTCTCGCCGCGCGCAGCTTCATCTCGTCGGTTATTTTGGCGATCCGGTTTTTAAGCGCACCGCGAAAGACTCCGGGGAATACGAGCGAGTTGTTTATCTGGTTCGGATAGTCCGACCGGCCGGTGCCTATGACCGCCGCACCTCCCTCCACTGCCTCCTCCGGCATTATTTCCGGCACCGGGTTCGCCATGGCGAAGACGATGGCGCGCGGCGCCATTGTTCGCACGTCGTTTGTGCGCAGCAGGCCGGGGCCAGAGACACCGACAAACGCGTCGGCGCCGCACAGCGCCGCGCGCAGTCCTCCTGAAATTTTTCTCGGATTCGTATTTCGTGCAAGTTTTTTCTTGTGCTTCTCCTTTCTGTCCCCTGAAATTATTCCGCTGCTATCGAGAACAATTATGTCTTTTACTCCGGACTTAAGCAGGAGTTTTGCAACCGCTGTGCCCGCCGCGCCGGCTCCGGAAATGACGATCTTTAATTTTTTAAGGTCCTTTCGTACGGACTTGGCCGCGTTAATGAGCGCAGCGAGCACCGCTATTGCCGTACCGTGCTGGTCGTCATGCATTACCGGAATGTCGAGTCGACTCTTTAATTCTTCTTCTATATAAAAGCACTTGGGCGCGGCAATGTCCTCCAAATTGATGCCGCCGAATGCGGGCGCGATGCGGACTATCGTTTCTATAATTTCTTCGGGTTCTTGCGTATCTAAAACAATAGGAAAAGCGTCTACTCCCGCAAAAATTTTAAACAACGCGCACTTTCCTTCCATTACCGGCAAGGCCCCGTAGGGTCCGATATTGCCTAGCCCCAAGACGGCGGAACCATCGGATATGACGGCAATCATTTTGCCTTTTATCGTATAGTCGCGGGCCTGTTTTTTGTTTTCCGCCAAGAGAGAGGACACCGCCGCTACCCCCGGCGTATATACAAGAGAGAGAGCCGTTCGGTCTTTTACCTCAATGGCCGGCATGATCCGAATTTTTCCACCGAGCTTTTTGTGCAAAAGCAGGGCTTTTTCCGCTATCGCTTTCTTTGCCATTCGGGCAGTGTACCATATGGCAATGCGGCTTAATGATGAGTTGAACGACACTTTCCGGCTCACGGAAGCGCAAAAAAACGCGCTTAAAAAATTGGGGGTGCGGACGGCAAAGGACCTGCTGTATCACTTTCCTTTCCGATATGAGCAGGGAGGGAGCGAGAGTACCGTCGCCGGATTGGCCGCAGGGCAGGAGGCAAGCATCATCGGTACGCTCGAAAAATTGGAAACCAAAAAAAGCTGGAGGCGCAAAATCCCCGTGAGCGAAGGCTACATACGCGACGCTACCGGACGCATAAAGTGCCGGTGGTTCAATCAGCCCTACATAGCGAAAATGTATTCGGAAGGAGTTGTGGTCAAGGCGACTGGCAAAGTGAGCGGCAGCGGCGAAAAATTGTATTTGGCGAATCCGCAATTGCAGAAAATCTCTCCGACTGAAACCGGGCTGTTTGCTTCGCAGGAACATTCTTCAAAAAAGTCCTCGGGTCGGCCTTCGTCCTCAACCAGAATATTTTCTCAGAATGTTCCCGCTGCACCCGGCTTATTTGCGATATATCCCGAAAGCCGCGGGATCTCGTCATTGTGGTTCCGGAGCGCGATAAAAAAACTGCTATGGTCTATCAAGGACGATACTTTACATAAAGACCCCGTACCGGCGGATATGCTCAAAAAATATAATCTGCCGACCCTTAAGACGGCGCTTGTTTGGATACACCAGCCGAATGAAATAAAGCAGGCCGAGGCCGCGCGGAAGAGATTTGCGTTCGAGGAGGTTTTTTTGATACAGCTGGAGCGCGGAATACAAAGACAGACCGCGGAGAAGGAAAAAAGTTTTATTGTGGAGGCGGAAGTTGGCGATTTTGTTAGAGATTTTCCGTTTAGCGCAACCAGCGCCCAGACGCGGGCGATAGGAGCAGTATTGCAGGACATGCACTCGGGCCATCCGATGGGCCGGTTGCTCGAAGGCGATGTCGGGAGCGGCAAGACGGCGGTTGCCGCAACCGCCGTTTACGCCGTCGTATGCACAAGGCCCGAGGGACAAAATTTTGGGACTCTTCAGGCCGCTTACATGGCGCCTACGGAAATTCTGGCGAAACAGCATTTCGACTCATTTATAAAATTTTTTGAGCGTCATCCGATAAACATAGGCCTTATCACGGGCTCTGGATGTTATAAGTTCCCTTCAAAAGTTTCCAGGGACAAAATTACGAATATCTCGCGTGCGCAGCTCCTCAAGTGGGTGGCGGGTGGCGAGATACCCATACTGCTCGGCACGCACGCGCTTATACAAAAATCCGTGCAGTTCAAGCATTTGGCGCTCGTAATAATCGACGAACAGCACCGCTTTGGCACGAACCAGCGCAGAAAATTAGCGCGCAAGGAAAAAAGGCTACCGCACCTGTTGTCCATGACCGCAACGCCGATCCCGCGTACGCTCGCGCTAACGATATACGGCGATCTCGATTTGACACTGCTCGACGAGATGCCTCCCGGCCGTAAGCCGGTTATCACGGAAATCGTGGCCCCAAAAAAAAGAGAGGGAGCGTATAAAAAGATGCGCGAGGATCTCGCGGAGGGTAGACAGGCATACGTGATTTGTCCGCGCATCGAGGAACCCGATACCGAAAAGGCGTTCGCGCTTCAGGCAAAATCGGTAAAAGAAGAAGCAAAAAGATTAAAGAAAGAAATTTTTTCGGAGTATGAGATAGGCATCCTGCACTCGAAACTTAAGACAAAAGAGAAGGACGAAATCATGCAGAAGTTCGCGAACAAGGAAATAGACATCCTCGTTGCTACGAGCGTCGTCGAGGTTGGGGTCAACGTGCCCAATGCCACCATGATATTTATCGAAGGCGCGGAGCGGTTCGGCCTCGCCCAGCTCCATCAGCTACGCGGGCGCGTGGTGCGCTCCGAGCATCAGGCGTATTGCTTCGTATGTCCGGAGAGCAGGGGCGAGCAGACGCTCGCGCGCCTCAAGGCGCTCACGGCCGCAAAAAACGGCTTCGAGCTTGCCGAGCAGGATTTGCTCCAGCGCGGCGCGGGCACTCTCGCGGGCGGTAAGCAATGGGGCATCTCGGACGTGGGAATGGAAGCATTAAAAAACTTGAAGCTAGTCGAAGCCGCGCGCGCGGAGGCGCTGGAAATGATCAAAAAAGATCCCGCTCTATCTCGCCACCTACTCCTCGCCGAGGTGTTGCAAAATAGAGATCAGCAACTGCACTTTGAATAATTATAATTCACGCTATAGCTGAAATTATACGCGGTTCCTTTCTGGTGAGTATCTACAACGCTGCTCGAACCTATTTTAGCACCAACTCCTGATCTCGCGCGCTCCGCGCGCGCTGTGGCTTTGACCTTCGCATCACGATTCGATTCTGTGGTACTTCTCTCGGGCGCGCGTGCTCGCGCGCCCTCGCAGCCCCCGCCCCGCCGCACACTCCCTCCATCGTTTTTAATCTCGCGGGGGAATCCATTTGAGCGGATGGGCGGCGGGGCGGCGGCCAAACGGCTCACTTCTTCCCATTTGAGCCGTTGGCTCGGAAGGAGTGAGCCGTTGAAATCCAAGAATCCAAAATGCAAATCCACTGCGGATGCCACGGGTTGCGAACAGTGCCTTCGTATAGATGTTGAATTACTACCCGCCATCCGGCGGGCAGGGTATCTCGCTAGGGCTCGTCCGGCAGTATCGGTGCGCCTACGGCGCGCTCATTGGGTGGGGTGGGCGCACCCACCCCCCGCTACATCACGCTAGTGCTCCAAAAACCCTCGTTTATACTTGAGTTGCTCGCGGTGCGTCCGTTCGCTTCGTCTTTTATCGGTTTCAGGTTTGCTATCTTGCAGCAGGTCTCATTTATCCGCCGCTCCGTTCGTGTTCGTGCCTCGGCTTTTGGAGCCTCCTAGCGCACTGCAGCTCCCCCCACCCGCGGTCAGTATTTCACTTCCGATTTCTCGTACATAGTTGGTTATCCGCTTGCGCGGGCCGGCCTCGGTCCAGCATTCCCTAGCGAGATACCTGCCCGCCAGATGGCATCCATTCACGCATGCGCCTGTCTGGGTCAGGCGCATGGGTCAGCCGCGCTTCTCGCGGCTGCGCGTCGTTTGTATATCGCATTTCACATCCGATTTTCTGCCTCCTTGCATACAACAACCAAATTCAAAAATATCTCAAGGCTTTGTGTAAGTTACCGCTTTTCCGGTTTTCCCGACTTGTTTTATTTTTCCTTGCTTCTCCAATTCAGACAGATACCGAGTTGCTGTTGCGTCGGAGACGTGGAGGAGTTTCTCCACTTCGTCGTTCGTGATTTTTCCTTTCGCGTTCAGCGCTTCCAGAATCTTTTCGAGTTTCCTTTGCTTTCGGGATTGAATCGCGGCGCGAGCTTTGTTGAGGAGATCGCGGGCGAAGTTCGTACTTGGCGGTGGCGCGTTGCTTGGTGACGTTGGCGCGGGAGTTTGAGGCGTTGGTTCAGGAGGCAACGGCTCATTGGCTGGTATTTGAGCCGTTTGGGTTTCGGGCGCTTGCTGCGGCTCTGGTGGCGCGGAAGATTCAGACGCAGACTCGCTCACCGGCTCCGCCGGTTCGCTCGATGGTGCAGATTGAGATGGATTTTCGTCTGACATATTTAAATGGTAGCAGAAAAAAGAACATCGCCGCGCAAGTGGTGGCGGCGATGGTATTCGATGGCATGATCGGCAGTTGATCACGCGAGGTAGAGATACGCGAGCAGCATGAGGATCACGACCACTCCCACAGCCCATGCCCAAATGCAGAGGACGAGCGAACGGGGCAGGGGTACGTAATAGTCGGGCATAAACTTCGCTGCGATTTCCCGCTCCCTCGCGTTCCGCCAGATTTGTGCCACGCCTTTGCCGATGATGAGGTAGAAGGCATAAATCAACGGCGGCAGCGTGAGGGCGAGGACGACGAGAATGAGAATCTCGTAGTCCTGCATAAACTTGCGGCCGATGGCGACGAGGTCTGACCGGCCTGCGACGGCTGCCGTGATGAGGCAGAAGATTGGCACGAGAATCATGACGAAGAACGGCATCATCAGCCGCATCGCCATATCGCGATCCTTTTGCCGAATCTGTTCGCGGTCGTCCGTAAGTGGTAGTCCAGACGTATTGCGCATGGTCTTTCTCCCTGAAGGAACTGCGTGAAAACTCGATGTGCATTATACCCTCTCGTTAGAGACTTGTCAAATGTTATGCTTTGCGCTGTCAGGGATTTTGTGGCATAGTAGCGCTCGTTTTGTTCTATCGGGCTTATTCCCCGCAACGCCCCCGGCGATATGTGGAGGCAAGGAGATCAGTGTGATGAACAAGCAGAAGAATCTGCGAGCCCCTAACGCGGCAGTGCCGGAACTTCAAAGGCAACAGGGAGAGCGTCTCAAGAAGTTGCGCCTTCACCGCGGCTTTAAGACGGCAAGCGACGCTGCGCGAAAATTTGAGATCGCTGGCCCGACGTACCTTGCTCACGAGAACGGGACGCGAGCTATTCGTACTCACATCGCCGAGTACTACGCCAAAGAATTGGGATCTTCCGCATCATGGATCCTGCACGGCGAAGGCGCGGCGACCGTCGACGGCTCGGAGTTCGGCCCGCGTTCCTTCACGGTGGTCAGCGGCGACGACCTCGTTGCAGAGGTAGCGAGCGTTCTCAGCAAGTTGGAGGGAGCAGCATCGAAGCTCACCCCCGCTGCCAAGGCGATGATCTTGTCGGGTCTCGAACGCACGAAGGGTCTGCTGTCGTCTTAGCGTCGCCAGCATCCCAAGATTGGAATATCGGCGCCTCAGCGATTCTGAGGCTATTTTTTTATTCTCGTTCCGACTCTTTAGCAGATTTATTCAATAGATTGTCGCGTTCAAGAATATTTCTGATCAACTCTGGATCCTGCGAACCGTATATAACATACGATGTCATCGAACCGTCCGAACGCACTACGCGAGTCCAGCCTGGTCGTCTTTCATAAAACCCCACGGATTGTGCGTTTTGTTTTTCGCGCTCTAAATCTGTCCCATCATTCAGAACTATAGGCTTTCCACTATCTCTACTCTTCTTTTCTGCCGCAGCCATTAATTGTGAGGCGAACCCTTTCCCTTGATCTTCCGGTTTGTAAACCATGACATCAGCGAGAAAGTAGCAATTTTGGAAAACGGGACTTTCCGCGAGTGTAGCTTGCGCAACAATATCGTCTTTAGTTCCCAATCTTTTTATTTGAAAACCATCCTCAAACTCGATTACTTCGCCGAATTCCTTTTGTGTCGGCATACCCTCATTCATAGAGCAATAGTACATCAGTTTCCTACTTCGCGGCGGCGGCAGA
>Ga0075902_104_pt1 | contig 33203 bp, 33 predicted proteins | sample RifGroA1_FD_68321 | JGI IMG/M metagenome (GOLD analysis project Ga0075902, IMG submission 68321) | Parcubacteria (Adlerbacteria) bacterium GW2011_GWA1_54_10
TGGGGGGAGGAATCCCGCGCCGTCCTCGCTCTGATTTTTTTGCGCGACAATTATGTAGTTGAAAGAGCTTTTGCACCAATATCACTTCGGTATTGCATACCCTCAAACTGAATCAGTCGCGCCGCTTCGTATGCGCTGTTAAGCGCATCGCGGAGCGTGTTGCCCGTTGCGGATACACCGAGTACTCGTCCACCGGAAGTTTTTAATTCATTTTCAAAAATTGTCCCAGCATGGAACATGACGACATTAGACACACGCTCCGCCTCGGCTACGCCACGAAGCGGCACACCTTTCTTGTATTCGTCAGGATAACCACCTGAAGCTATAACTACGCACACAGCAAAACCGGAGTTCCATTCAATCGCGAGTTCGGCGAGTGTTCCGTCTACACAAGCTTCTAAAATATCGAGTAAGTCAGTTTTTAGGAGGCGCATATAGCTTTGCGTTTCAGGGTCGCCGAACCTCGCGTTGAATTCCAACACTTTCAGTCCGGTACTTGTCATTTTGAGTCCGGGGTAGAGTAAACCAGAAAATGGTCGCCCACACTTTGTAAGTGCCTCAATTGTTGGACGAACAACTTGTTCGCCAACAATTTTGAGCGTGTCAGCACTTACCCATGACACAGGAGCGATTGTCCCCATACCGCCAGTATTCTTGCCCTCATCGTTATCATGTATCGGTTTGTGGTCTTGCGCGGGTGGTAGCAAAACGAAAGTTTTGCCGTCACAGAACACATGAATGGAAATTTCTTGGCCATCAAGAAATTCCTCAACAACCACTTCGTTTCCAGCTTCCTTATGGGCATAGTCAACCATGATTTCCGCGAGTGCGCCTTCCGCTTCTGCGAGTGTTTTACAAACATAAACGCCTTTGCCAAGTGCAAGTCCACTTGCTTTGACAACGATAGGCGCACCGCGTTCGCGAACATATGAAAGTGCTTTATTGTATTCGCTAAAAATCTTGAATGTTGCTGTTGGTATATTAGCTTCGCTCATCAAATTTTTCGCGAACGCCTTTGATGATTCGATTTCTGCGGCGGTACGCGTCGGCCCAAAAATTCGCAGTCCTCGCAAACGAAAAGTGTCTACAACACCAAGAGCAAGTGGGTCATCGGGTCCGACGACAGTCAGACCGATTTCATTTTTCTCGGCAAATTTTACAAGTCCGTCAATGTCGGTAGCTTCAATCGGAATATTTTCCGCAACTTGGCGCGTGCCGCCGTTTCCGGGCGCAACATAGAGTTTTCCGATACGAGGCGATTGTGCGAGTTTCCACGCTAACGCGTGTTCTCTCCCGCCGCTACCGATTATTAGGACATTTGTTTTCATTTTTGGTAATCAAAACTTTTTTGGCTCAAATTGAATAATTTGAAAACCGTATTTATCAACTTCCTCTTGTGGCCAAAAAGTTTGGCCTTTGGTTTTGAGAATATAAGTGGCGACAACTTCAATTTTTCTTCCAGTGTATTCTTCCTTGTCTTTATCCCATTCTTCCAAAACCAAAGTATCACCCTCATTCACTTCAAAATTAGCAAGACGCAATTCCAGCTTTTTCTTGCCAGAAATGATTTTTTCAAAATACTCTTGCCAAACTTTTTTATTGATTGTTGCCATAATTTTTTGATTATTCAAATTCTAAATATAGAGGACTGTGGTCAGAAACCTCATCGGTCAATACCTTGAAATCTTTTATGATAATTTCTTTACTCGTCAAAGCATAATCGGCAAATTTTTCCGCCTTGGTATAGAAACTCGTGCGCGTTGAAATTATGTTGTGTTCTCTGATGAGATTACGAAGTCCAAAATCCTCTAACTTTTTGATACTTTGGGTATTGGGCAAAAGATTAAAGTCGCCAGACATAACATACGGATTAGATAAAGTTTTCATAAACTGAATAATCCTATCCGATTGCAACAATCTATCTTCACTGTCGCCCTTACCGCCACCGTTCCATAGGCCATGAAAATTCAAAATAGAGCGGTTGCCATTTTTAGTTGCAATCGTGGCAAATTGAACATTCCGCGCGTGAAGACCAACATCGCCTTCGGGGATATGACCTCTGTCTTTATAAACAAAAACATCGCCTTCCGAAATCACATCTAAATCTTTTTTGACCAACATCATAAGACCATAATTATCCAAATGATGTGGTTTGAAATATGCCGTATGGCTTTCAAGTAGAGTTGAAATTTCTTGCATTCCGTAAACCATGATATTGGAATGGTCAATACTAAGTCCACCAGCAGAATGACCCTCCAAATGTTCGTATGGAGCAGACCAAACTTCTTGCAAGCAAAAAACATCTACATCTTTATGAGCCGCAAAAAATGCAAGGAGTTTTTCCTTTCCTGCACGACCGCCCCATGTATTTAATGATATAAGTTTCATTACAATTTTATTTTAGCATTTTTTATGTGTGTCGCGCAAAAAAATCAGAGCGAGGACGGCGCGGGATTCCTCCCCCCAACCCCCTCCTCCCGCGTCCGTCCGAGCACCGCATTTCGCCCCGCCGACTGCCCGAATACTTGGAGGGCAGAACCCAGAAAGAAAAACACCCTTTCCTTTTTCAAAAGAAATTTCACCCCCGCCAAATCAGAAATGCAAGGTGTGTTTTTTCTTTCTGGGTTTCCGCCGAGTCCGCCGCGAGGCGGTGGCGGGGCGATTCGTCGAGCGTACGATTTAGGTCAGAGCCACCACGCGCTCCGCGCGTGAGATGTCAGTCAGGGTTCTGCTGGAAATAAGTCCGAACCTTTTGGTATAATGACCACAGCTCGGCGGCCATTCGCCATTGTATTTCTGGATTGATTTCGACACGACGGTTCTGCAAAATGCAGTTCGAGCCGATTTGTTTCCGGGCTCCTTGGCGGTTTTCTGCGGTGCGGCTTCGCCGCGCCGAATTTCTCGCGGGGCTTTTCGCCGCCGGTGGGGGCGGCGAACGTTCGAGCTATTTCAAGCGTAGACCACCAATCCGAATTTGATTTGACGAAGAATCCAACTCGCGCGCGGCAGAGCCGCGCGCATGGAGGCGAGGGGCGGCACCTGTCTAAATTTCACAAAAACTTCATATAGTATTCACGGCGAAGTAGGTATATTATTGATATATGAACAAGCACGTTCAAGGGCTAGACACTGAGCTAACAGAGGCAATCGTCAGCACTCTACGCGAACCAATAATTATACTGGACAAAAATTTGCGCGTAATCGTCGCGAGCCGCGCTTTTTACGATACATTTAACGTGGAGTATGAACAAGTTCACGGAAAAATATTTTTTGAATTAGGGAATGGTGAGTGGAATATTCCTGCACTGCGCGCACTTCTCGAACAAGTCATTCCAGAAAAAACAACGGTAGAGGGATACGAAGTCAAGTACAATTTTGTCAGATTGGGTTCGCGTATAATGATAATAAATGCGCGCGAGATAAAATTTGGTAATCGTCGACAGAATATTTTCCTTTCAATCTCGGACGTGACGGAGCAGCGCAAGACGCAACATGACAAGGAGAATTTGATGTTGCAAAAAGACACCCTCTTGAAAGAGATGCGTCACCGCATAGCAAACAGCCTCCAACTCATCGCGAGCATCATTCTTTTGAAGGCCGGTAGCGTAAAATCTGATGAGAGCAAAAAGCATTTGGAAGACGCGCACGACCGTATCATTTCTATTGCAACCGTGCAGCGCAATCTCGACCCCTCCAGCGAGGGTTCTCTGGTGCCGGTCATAGATTATCTAAAGATTCTCTGTGAAAGTTTAGCGAAGTCAATGATAGGCGGCCGTAAACCGATAACCATAAAGGTGACGGGGGGGGTGGAACAGTTACACCCGATGAAGCTATTGGCTTGGGGCTCATCACGACGGAACTGGTTATGAACGCATTGAAACACGCCTTCCCCAAGGGTGAGGGTCAAATAACAGTCACATACGAATCAAAAGTACCGAATTGGAATCTCAGCATCGGCGATGATGGTGTCGGATTATCTGCGACCGAGATATCCACTCGTGAGGGACTTGGTACAAGCATTGTTGAATCGCTGGCAACTCAACTGAACGCCGAGGTTCAACGAGAAAGCACATTGCGCGGCACGGTCGTATCCGTTTCTCATTCGCAGAAAAATCTGAAATCGTCAGTTATGGTTTAAGGGTGGGTTTGGGGCAAGCACATACAGATTTGGAGCCTCGCCATACAAAATTCTTTAAGGAATGGAGAGGCTCCACCCCTCGCCTTTGCCGCCCATTCCTTTTTTCAAATCCCCCCCGCAAAAATCAGAATGGAGAGGAACGGCAAGGCGAGAGGGCGGGACGCGCGGTACTCCGCGCGTGGCGGGGTTCAGAGCGTCGCCACGCGATCGGAGCGCACTTTTTTAGGTCAAAGTCACCACGCACGCGGAGCGTGCGAAATCAGGGGTTCTGCTGGAAGTGGGTTCTGACTTTTTGATACAATGACCACCACATTTGATTTGACGAAGAACCGACAGGGCGCGCGGCGGAGCCGCGCGCATAGAGTGGCATTTCCGCAAGGAAATGCCACATAGCTGGATTTATAATTATTTTGAAATTTCGTCTATTTTGCCCGCCAAAATATAGTCTTTTTCGGAAACGCCACTCACATCGTGGGTCGTCAGATCCAGTACGACTTTATTGTAAAAAATATGGACGTCCGGATGATGCCACGCTTCTTCGGTGATAGTCGCAATTTCATTTACAAACCGCACCGCCTCGACGAAGTTGTTGAACTCGAAAATCCTGCAGATTTTCTGCCCGCCAATATCCGTCGTCCAGCCGATATAAAACAATCCCATGCGGGACATCTTACCTTCGCTTAGCTAAAGATATGATGTGGTGCAGGAAGTCCGAAAGTTTGGCGCCGACCGCGTGCAAAGCTTTGGGCAGGAGCGACTCGCGGGTCAAGCCGGGCAATGTATTGACTTCGAGGAAGTAAATGCCGCGCTTGCTGACGATAAAGTCCGAGCGCGAGTAATGCGAGAGTTCGAGCCCCTCGTGTACGGCCTTTGCGAGCGATATTAAGGCTTGCTTCTCGTCGAGGCTGAAGTTCCCCGGAACGCGCTCGAGAGTTTGCCCGCCGTATTTTGCTTCATAATCAAAGAAAGGCGACGAGGGCGGCGGGACTATCTCGACCGGAGGCAGGGCATAAAACTTTTCTTCTCTAAAGCCGTCTATCACACCTACCGTCGTTTCCCTGCCCTTTATATATTCCTCGACCAAAACTTTTGGCGACATGGCGAAAACAAGCTCGAGCGCGCGCTCAAGCGTGTGAAAATCGTTCGCAATCGCCGCGCCGACCGAGGAGCCGCCGGCGGCCGGCTTGACTATTGAGGGGTGAGGGAAGGTGCGAAAAATATGGTGGGCCAATCCTTCGACTTCGCCAGCGGTAGATAGGTCAAAAACCTGTCCATGTGCGACCTTTATACCGAGTTTTTCAGCAGCGTTGCGCGTGTGCTGTTTGTTGAAGGCTATCGCCGAGGAGAAAGCGCCAGAACCCGTGTACGGCACCGCCATGCGATCAAGCAGTCTCTGGACTTGTCCGTCCTCGCCATACTCACCGTGCAGGGCGTTAAACACCACGTCGACGCCTTGCAGGGCGCGCTCGGGGTTCGTCGCGACACCGCGCGCGTGCCACTGTCCCTCGCGGTCGATAAAAATATCGCGCGGCTCGTATGCTTCGCGGTCTAAAGCGTCGAGCACGCTTGCTCCGGTCTTGAGCGAAATCTCATACTCATTGCTCGGTCCTCCACGCAACACACCAACCACCGTTCTCATTACTAAAGTATACCCAAGTTTTTACGGCTGCGTTTCCGATGATAGGTTATAGCGAAGCGGTGCGCTTCCGCGTTCGCCAAAAGAATTTCCCTCTCGTGATTTCTGATAAAATCGTTTACCCTGAGCGAAGTCGAAGGGCCCAAAATGCCGCGCGGGCGGTGCTTATCGTCCTTTATTACCCCGACAACAGGGATATTTATTCCGTATTCCTCCAGCACCTTTTGCGCGGCGTTAATTTGAGCTCTGGCGCCGTCCACGATAATAAGCCGAGGCAGTGGCCACTCGTCGTGTCCGAGCCGGCGCGCAAGCACCTCGCGGAGCGCACTGGTGTCATCGCCAGGCTTGGCGGCTTTAATCCTGAATTTCCGATACTCATTTTTATTTGCTGCGCCGTCTTCAACAACGGTCATCACACCAACATTTGCCGATCCCCCAAAATGAGCAATGTCATAGGACTCGATTCGCCCCGGACGAATCGCACCGAGCAAAGTCGAGTGGCTTCTATACTCATCTTTTATCAACGAAACGTCTTGTATGTGTTGGAGTGCAAAAATCTGCCGCCGCAATTCTTTTGCAACTTCGAAATTTTCTTCCTTTGCCGCGGATTTCATCTCCTTTGTAAGCGTTTTTAGCAAACGCTTCTTTTTACCCTCGAACAAAAGAGTTATGTGTTGGATTGTTTTTCCGTACTTCCTCTTTGTAATTTCCCCGATGCAAACTCCAGGACACAGGCCGATTTGTCGGTTAAAGCATGGCCGCTTTTGTCCGGGTTTGCATTTGCTATCCCGGTAAGGAAAAATTTTTCTAACTAACTTAAGCGCGTCCTTAAGTTGGCCGCCGTTTGGAAACGGCCCGAATATATTTTTAAATTTTAAGTTTTTAGTCTTTAATTCTTTTTCTCGGACAACCAGCACGCGAGGAAAATCTTCTTTAATAATGACGACATAATTAAAACTCTTGTCGTCCTTAAGCTCGGTGTTAAAAATAGGTTTATGGCCGCGCACAAGAGAGGCTTCAAGGAGCAGAGCCTCCAGGACAGAATCGGTCTTTCGCCAGTCTACCAAAGAGGCCTTTTTTAACATTTGGACAAGTAGCGGCCCGCGCGCCCGAAAAAGGTCGGGAGAAAAGTAACTGCGCACGCGGTCGCGCAGGCTGGCAGCCTTGCCTATATAGAGCAGGCGCCGGCGTTTGTCTAAAAAAAAGTACACCCCCGGCGCGTCCGGAATTTTTTTAGATTTTTTCTTGAATTCTTCCAGCGTCACGCCAACACTATAACCTATACCTAAAAATGAAGTAGCCCTCACCGGTCGGACGGCGAGGGCTTGCCGAGGAGTGACACCTCGACTAAGGCGTCTTTTACCCGATACTCGAGCGGGCGTGGCCGCCTTGAGCGCCGCGCAAGTACTTGATGCAGTCCCTGCATTTCTTTCTCAAAATGCTCCCGGACGAGTCCGTCAACTTTCTCTCGGACTTTTTTAGAAATTGCCATGGGATTCTCCGGTCTGTTACCTAAGGCCCCCCAATGCTTAATCATAAGTCCTCCGCAAATATTTTCAAGAGGTCTTATAAAAACCTCACTTGAGGCGCAACGCGCGCCCCAGATATTTCCCTGTATGCGAGTCTTTATTCTCCGCAATTTCTTCCGGCGTACCCTTTGCTAACAGCTGGCCGCCGCTCTCCCCTCCTTCCGGCCCGAAATCAAGCACATAATCGGCGTTTTTTATGATATCCATATTGTGCTCTATAAGCACCACGGTATTGCCAGCCGCTACAAGGCGATTAAGAATGTCTATTAATTTTTTTACATCCTCGTAATGCAGACCGACTGTCGGCTCGTCCAAAAGATAGATGGTTCTCTGCAGGTGCGGCCGGTATAGCTCCGACGATATCTTGACACGCTGTGCCTCGCCGCCCGAGAGCGTCGTCGCAGATTGCCCCAGTTCCAAATAACCGAGGCCCACCTCATCCAAAGTCTTGAGTCTGTCGTGGACTGCCGGAATGTCCTCGAAAAATTTTAGCGCCTCTTCAACCGTCATGCGCAAACATTCGTAAATGCTTTTCTTTTTGTACTTGATCTCGAGAGTTTCTTTCATGAACCGTTTTCCGCCGCAGATATCACAAGTAACATACACCGTCGGCAAAAAATGCATTTCGACCGCAATGGTGCCGTTGCCCTCGCACGCCTCGCAGCGCCCGCCGCCGCGCGCTTGCGGCACATTGAAGGAAAATCTGCTCGCCTTCCACCCCCGCGCGCGGGCCTCGGCGGTTTCCGCAAAAAGCTCACGTACAAATGTGAACGCGCCCGTATACGTGGCCGGATTACTACGAGGCGTGCGGCCTATCGGGCTTTGGTCAATGAGAATGGCGCGGTTCAAATGCTCGGCCCCCTCGAAGCGCGATGCGTTGAATGTCTTATTCGAGCGATACCGCTTGTCAAAGCGCGCGCGCAAATTCTCATGCAATATCTCGTATAAAAACGTAGACTTCCCCGAGCCTGATACGCCGGTTACGGCGACAATCCGCCCGAGCGGCACCTCCACGTTTAGATTCTTGATGTTAAAGCACGCCCCGCCGCGTATCTTGAGAGCGCTCTTGTCCTTGTCGCGCCGCTCGGGCGGCACGGGAATGGTTTTCTCTCCGCGCAGGTATGCGAGCGTAATGCTCTCTCCACCGGCCGGCGGACTTTTTTGCGTGAGCAGTTTATCGAGATATCCTTCCGCTACTATCTCGCCGCCGTGCACACCCGCGCCCGGCCCGATGTCGACAATATAGTCGCTGGAATAAATCGTGTCCTCGTCGTGCTCTACGACGATTATTGTATTGCCGAGGTCGCGTAGGTTAACGAGCGTTTTTATCAGCCGCTCGTTGTCCCGCTGATGCAGGCCTATAGTCGGCTCGTCGAGCACATAAAGCGCGCCCACCAGCCCGCTCCCCAACTGGCTCGCCAGGCGGATTCGCTGTGCCTCGCCGCCGGAGAGAGTGTTCGCGCGCCGTTCCAGCGTCAAATAGTCCAGTCCTACGTTAAGCATGAATTTAAGCCTCGAGGCGATCTCCTTGATAACCGTTTTTGATATCTCCTGGTCTTTTTTGGAAAGCTCCAGTTTATTGAAGAACTCGGAGGCATTTTTTACAGACTGTCGCGTAACATCAACAATATTTTTCTTATCACCAAGAAAAACATTCAGCGCCTCCGGCCGTAGGCGCGCGCCATGGCACACGGGGCAAGGCTCGTCGGTCCAGAAGTGCTTTGTGCCGAGGCCGTTGCACGCAGGACACGCGCCGTACGGGGAGTTAAAGGAGAAAAGCCGCGGCTCGACCTCCGGGAAGGAAAATCCGTCGTACGGACACATGAATTTGCTCGATATGATACGGCTCCTTACCCCGAGCTTGGTTGAAGGTTCAGGTTCTTCAACTTTTACCAGCCCATCGGCCTCGCCCAGAGCGCGCTCCACTGCCTCCGACAGACGTTCTATAGCCGACCTTCTATCGCGCCCAAATTCGGATATGAGTATCTCGTCCACCAAAGCGTCTATATCGTGCTTTTTGTAACGCGAGAGCTCCACGCGCTCACGCAGGGAAATAAGATTGCCGTCTATTTTCGCCTTTTCAAACCCTTTGCCCAACAGGTCGTAAAGGAGCTGATAGTACTCGCCCTTGCGCCCCATGACTAGCGGCGCGTATATCCGGACAAAATCTTCCGATATCTCGACGCCCATAATGCGGCGCGCCTTCTTCGGTATATGGCTTTGTACCGTTTCAATGACGCTTTGAATAATTTCTTCGTTGCTGTGCTTTTTTATCTCGCGCCCGCAAACAAGACAGTGTGGCTTGCCCACACGGGCAAACAGTATACGCAGGTAGTCATAAATTTCGGTAACGGTAGCGACCGTCGAGCGTGGGTTGTTTGACCTGCTTTTCTGGTCTATAGAAATGGCCGGCGAAAGGCCCGTTATCTCCTCGACGTCGGGCTTTTGCATCTGGCGCAAAAATTGCCGCGCGTATGCCGATAGCGACTCTATATAGCGCCTCTGCCCCTCCGCAAAAATCGTGTCGAATGCCAAAGACGATTTTCCGCTACCCGACAATCCAGTGAACACGATCATTTTGTTCCTCGGGATTTTGAGATCAATGTTTTTTAGGTTATGCGTCTTGGCGCCTTTGATGTGTATATATTCCTCCATGCAATGCAAACCGCCCCGGGATTGCGCCGAGGGGGTAGGCATGGATTATACCACGGTTACTTTTTCTTTTTGCTTCCGCCAGTCAGAGCGTAAAGCTCGTCGCGTATCAAAGCCGCGGTTTCGAAGTCGAGATTTTTTACCGCTTCCGCCATCTGCCGGCGCTTTCCCGCGACAAATTTGCGCGGATTTTTTTTATATTGGTCCTTCTCTATGACCATAAGCTCGCTCACCGCCTTTCCATGCTCGCTTCGCAGTTCTTCCGTGATGTCTCTGATGTTTTTTTTGATGGTTGTCGGCGTGATGCCGTGCTTTTTGTTGTATTCCTCCTGCAGTTTGCGCCGGCGCCGCGTCTCTCCTATCGCTTTTTTGAGAGACGGAGTTTCCATATCGGCATACAAAATGACGCGGCCAGCCGCGTTGCGCGCGGCACGACCTATCGTTTGTATAAGTGAAACTTCACTGCGCAAAAAACCCTCCTTGTCGGCGTCGAGTATCGCCACAAGTTCCACTTCGGGCAAGTCGAGGCCCTCGCGCAAAAGGTTGACGCCTACGAGCACGTCAAAGTCTCCGCGGCGAAGCTCGGTCAGCGTCACAATGCGCTCCAAGGTTTCGATATCGCTGTGCAGATACTTCGCCTTTAACTTTTTTTCTTTAAGATATTCCGACAAATCCTCGGCCATTTTTTTTGTAAGAGTGGTTACCAGTACTCTGGAGCCCTTTCTAATGATTTTTGCCGCCTCATTCAAAATGTCCTGCACTTGTCCACCATAACAATCAGATAGCAAGGTCTCGCCTTGCTTAACACTTTTTTGGATTTGTGTAAACCCGGTCACTGGACGGACTTCTACTATCGGGTCCAGTAATCCGGTCGGTCTGATAATTTGTTCGATAATGTTTTTTCCGGATTTTCCGCGCTCATATGCTCCCGGCGTTGCCGAAGTATATAAGACCTGTACTACTTGGCTCTCAAATTCCTCAAACATGAGCGGCCGATTGTCTATTGCGGAAGGCAGGCGGAAACCGTACTCGACCAGCATCTGCTTGCGCGATCGGTCGCCCTCGTACATCGCGCCTATTTGCGGCACGGTGACGTGGCTTTCGTCGATGATAGTTAAAAAGTTTTTAGGAAAGTAATCAAGTAGGGTGTATGGCGGTTCTCCAGGTTTGCGCCCGTCGAAGTGACGCGAATAATTCTCGATGCCGTTACAGTAGCCTACCTCGCGTATCATTGCGAGATCGTGATTTGTTCGGCGTTTAAGACGCTCCGATTCGAGGAGCTTCCCTGCGCGCTCGAGCTTTTGCAGATGTACTTTAAGCTCGGCGCGTATGTCCTGTATCGCCCGCGCGCGCTCGTCCTCCGGAGTAACATAATGCTTTGCCGGAAAGATAAAAATTTCACCAAGGTTCGACCTTGATGAAATTTCCGCGCGTGTTATCGCGTCAATGCTGCGGATGCTCTCTATTTGGCCGCCGGCAAACTCCACCCGGTATATGACGCGCTCCGCCGCAGGCTGTATCTCGACGCTATTGCCGAGAGCGCGGAAAGTTCCGGGCGTCAGGTCTGCGTTCGTGCGCTCGAAATAAATATTGACCAGCTCGCGGACGAGCTCGGCGCGGGTCTTTATCATTCCCTGCCTAAGCTCCAGATTTACTTTGCGGTATTCCTCGGGCGAGCCGAGCGCATAAATACACGACACAGAAGCTACGATTATCACGTCGCGTCTCGTCAGGAGCGCCTGCGTCGAAGCATGGCGGAGCCGCTCTATCTCCTCGTTTATCTGCGCCTCTTTCTCTATGTAAGTATCGCTGTGCGGGATATACGCCTCGGGCTGGTAGTAGTCGTAGTAAGAAACGAAATAATGTACCGCGTTGTCGGGAAAAAACTCGCGATACTCCTGCGCAAGTTGTGCGGCGAGCGTCTTGTTATGCGCTATGACGAGCGTCGGCTTTTGGACCTTCTCTATGACGTTAGCGACCGTAAAAGTCTTGCCCGAGCCCGTAACCCCCAAAAGAGTCTGGTGCCGCTCCCCGCGTCGGAGACCGTCTGTCAGAGCCTTTATCGCTTTTGGTTGATCTCCCGCCGGTTTATGTGCTGATTTTATCTTGAACAGGCGCATTGCGCCTTATATTATTGCGGTCGCTCCACTTTTACCAGTTCCACTTCAAATATAAGCGTCGCGTTCGGGGGAATGGGGCCGCGGCCTTGCTCGCCATAGGCCATCTCCGGAGGGATTATGAGGAGTCGTTTACCGCCCTGGCGCATGCCGGGCAGGCCCTGCTCCCATCCCTGTATCATGAGCCCCGCCCCTATCATGAAGCGGGGAGGCTCCTCCCCGCTCGAGGTGTCAAAAACCGTACCGTCCTGCAGGCGGCCGGTATAGTTGACGGTCAAAATATCACCCGGCCGAGCCTCTTCGCCCGTGCCTATCGTTTCGTCCTGGACAACGAGCTGTCCCGACTGGCCTATGCTGCCGCTTTCTCCAAAAAAAGCGAGCGGATTGCTATAGATAAAGAAAAGCGCAGTGACCGCGAGAGCCACGACCACCGCGATACCCGTCTTAAGACTTTTATTCATATGTTAAAACGATACACCCGCATAAAGTCCGGGGCAATCTCGGATATCCCCTTGTCTATAATTACTTTCCTCACGCGCAAAGAGTCGAGCGCGGATGCGGTCTCCACGGAATTTGTATCTCCAGGCGCAAGGAGCGCGCTGTTGAACCCGTATAAAGCCAACGCGATAAAAGCAACCAGCGCGCCGGAAAAAAGCATTGGAGAGGGCTGAAATTCTATTTTGTGCAGAAAAGCGGCCGCAACAAGGAGTGTCAGAGCTGTCGCCACTGTGCCGAGTGCAAGAGCCGCGCTCTCGCGCGGCTCTGCCGCAATGCGGACAAGTTGCCGCAGGACCGAGTCGGTTAGCGGCTGGCTCTGTACGACAGCCGCGCCCTCGTCCTGCGGCAAGCTCCATCCTCCGTCGGCGGCCGCGGAGGGCGCGCCGAAATATTGCACGACATAGGTTGCGGGTTCTCCGTTGTAAAAACCTTGTGCGACGCCGACGCCTATTTCCGAATATTGGGCCTTTGTGATATTTGCCCGGTGCGAAGGCGAGGACATCCACGCATCGATAACATCGCGCGAGTCTACAAAACGCACTGCCAAATTCTCACCCGCGTAGCGATACTCATATCCCGCCTCGCGCAGCCATGCCCACGGGTCTTTGCCGTAGGGCGCGGAATGCGCGAAGTAGCCGCGCGACGCCATGTCCTGCGCCTTGCGCTCCGCCGCGGCCCCGAGCTGGGCCGCGGCGTGCAAGCGCGGCGCGCCGAGCGCCGCGCGCTCCTCGTTGGTGAGCGTTATTATCTCACTGCTTATGACCGCGGCAAAAAGCCCGGGTGCTTTCTGTCGCAATATCAGGTTTCCCACCAAAAAGACCTCCGCCGCAAGAGCGGCATAAAGAAAGAATAGGAGCCAGTGGTCGCGCAGAAGGTGCGGGCGATAAGCGTTGCCTTTTGCCGGCAGAACGTGTTTGAGCAGGTTGCGGAAAAATTGCATGTTAAAATTTTACCATGCGGTTTTGGGCGGTATTTATATTAGTACTTGCAACGAGCTTGCCCGCAGCGGCCTTGGCGGCGGGATTTGCAAAGGGGTCAATTTTTCTTTCAAAGCCTTCCGTTATAGAGGGAGAGACCGTGCTTATCCATGCCGTAGTCGCAAATGATGCGGCGAGCGCATTTTCGGGCGAGCTGGTGCTTGCGGATGACAAAAAAATAGGCGCGGTGCCTCTGACGCTGTCCGCGGGCGAAGCGCAAGCCGTTTCCGTGTCGTGGAAACCGCAGTCCGGAGCGCACACGGTGATTGCGGAGCTTAAGAATAAAGACGGCGAGACAGTGGAAAAAGAGTCCGCCACTTTTTATATAAAACCGAAGCCGGCCGCCTCCGCCGCAAACGCGGCTTCGGCGGGCCAAGCAAGCCAGAGCGCGGCCGTTGGATCATCCCAGCCGATCCAGAACAAAATAGCAAGCTTCTCGCCCGGGACCGCGGAGGCCGCGGCGCCGGTTTTCCAAGTAATGGACTCCGTGCGCGAGAAGGCGGCGGATTTTTTGGACAATCAAATAGCAAAAGCCAAATCGGAGATAGAAAAGCGCCCCGGCTTGGTAGAGGGAGTGCAGACGGAAAATTTGCCGAGCACTTTCGACTGGCTGTGGACGATCGTTTATACGATACTTCTGTACGTTTGGACGATATTGCGCTTTATCGTCGGATACGCCGGCATATTTTATCCAGTGCTTGCCGTCGCTTTCTTCTATCTGCTGTGGAAAATAATCTCGCGGTTCAGGAGACCGAGGTACTAGCTTCGCAAACTTATTTTACGAAGCGATTTGACCTCCAGTGCCAAAAGGAAGTGGAGAAAAGAAAAAGCGCAAGCAGTGCCGATATGGCGCAATATTGGCAAATAGCCCCAATGAGCGTCAGCTGGACGTAAAAAATCGCGTACGCCGAGTACAGCACCCCCAGGCCGGTATAAGCAAGCGCGCCGATGCACAACGCGAGCGAGCGCGGCTCTATGGCAAGCAGTACCGCAAGCGCGAGCATGTATGCGTAATATACGAGTCCGAGATACGACCATGGCACGCCGAAAAATTTCGAATACTCGCTTGTCAAAACTTCCTCACATCCCTTGATAGCGCATCCCGGCACCGCGTTGTAGTACTGGAAGTACGAAAGGTACAGAGTATCGCCGAGGCCGATGAGCGCAAGCGCAATAAGTATGTATGGCGCAAGCGGCAGACGCTGATTCATGGCGCCATATTACCATTCCTCTCGTCCTCGCGCCTCTCTACCTGGTCCTCGTCAAAACCGAAGTGGTGCGCCACCTCGTGCCATATCGTTTCGCGGATCACTTGTGCGACCGACGTTCTGTCTTCTTTCGCGCATTTTTCTATCGGCTTTTGATACAGAGTAATGGTGTCGGGCAAAGTTGCTCCCATTCCATACCAGTCGCCGCGCGCAGTCGCGGGTATACCTTGATACAGACCTAAAAGATCGTCCGTAGACCCGTCCTCCACTAAAAACGCGACGTTCTCAATTAATCCGCGATATTTTTCCGGTACCGCATTGGGGAATTCTTCTTCAATCAATTTTTCAAATTCTTCCCGCGTCATGATAGAAGTATACAAAAAGCCCGACACGTTTTCAGTGCGTCGGGCGGAATAGGTTGGCCCGCGGCTAAGGGATTCCTCCCCCCAACCAGTATGACCACTCAAGAGCCTGCACGGCTCCTCTAGAGCTTCGTGGCTGTACGCCGGCGGGCCTTAACGCATAATGCACTATTTTTTTGGGATAACCAAGTCGAGGTACGGAAGTGTGTCGGAGAATGTGGAACCCACCTTCTTGCCGGGGTTGAAGATTTGCAAGGGGTCAAAGTACTGTTTTACGCAATAAAAGAGCGCGTACATCTCGCGGCCGAACATTTTTTCTACATAGGGAGTGCGGACGAGCCCATCGTTATGCTCGCCGGTTATAGAACCATTGTATTCGAGAACAAGATCATAAACTTTATGCGAGAGTTCGTCTATTATCTTTGCAGTGTTTTCGCGCTTGGGGTCTATAAGCGGGATTATGTGGAAATTCCCGTCCCCCACGTGTCCGGCCACGGTGTATATAAGCTCTGGATAATCGGCAAGAATGTGCTCGAGTTTGGGTAAAAATTCCGGCAAGACCGCCGGCGATACCACAAAGTCGTCAAAAAAGGGCGCGGTGCGCAGACCGCGTACCTTTCTACGCAACAAATTGAAGCTCTCTCTCCGCACCGCCCAATATTTGCGCGCCTGCCTTTCGCTCTTTGCTATGTGCACAGACGCATGGTCCCTATCGCCCGCAATGTCCGCCGCAAGTTTTTGCGCTCTTGCCAAAGCCTCTTCCTGCTTATCGGCGCGGAATTCGGCCAGAAGAACGAGTTTTGGTACGCCGCCCGTGAGCAGCATCCAAAACTCCGGTAAAAATTTAAAACCCAGTGAGAAAAGCCCGGACTTCATCTGCCCCGCCAGCTCCGGAAAAAATTTAATCGCGATCTTGAAGGTGTGATCGTCGTACGACTCGAAAGAGTCCGGGCTATACTGCAGTACCTCGGGAACCAGCTCCCCCAACTGCGACAGCCTGTTCACGAACATCACGACCATCGCCGCATAGGGTTTGGGCCTCACCAGCCTGAATTTTATTTTTGTGATTATACCCAGCGTTCCCTGCGAGCCAACGACAAGCCTCGCGAGATTAAGCGAGCTCGCTCCATCCCCGATGTCCCACAGCGCGTAGCCGGAAGAATTCTTTTTCACGAGCGGCTTGTGCGCGCCTATGACGGTTTGGTGCGATGAAACAAGTTTGGCTATGTTTCTATACAAGCCGCCTTCGAAACTTTGCTCCGCCAGTTTCTGCCGCAGGGTATCGCCCTCCAAATTTTTCAGTACATGCTTTTGCCCGTCGGCCAGAACTATTTCAAGTTCCTCGACGTACCGCGCAGTCTTGCCGTATTTAAGATTTTTTTCGCCGCCGGAGTCGTTGCTGGCCATGCCGCCAACGGAGCACAATTCGCGGCTGGCCGTGTAGCTGGGGAGCTCGAGCCCAATAGTTTTCGTCTCCTTGTCGAAGTCGCGAAAATACATTCCCGATTCCACCTCGGCAAAATCCTCTCCAAGCCGGAGTAATTTATTCAAGTACCGGCTCGTATCTAGAATTATCGAATCGCCGAGCGGTCCTCCTGACATGTCCGTACCCGCAGCCCGCGCGGTTATCGAGATTTTAAGCTTCGGGTTTTCTTTTTTCTTTTGCGCGACGAACTTGACCAACCGGCATATGTCGTCCGCATCTTTCGGATACGCCACAACCTGCGGTCGCACGGCAAACAGCGAAGCATCGCGGGAATATTTTTCCAATACCGCAGGCGCGTCATCCGCCTCTATACCCACGACGCTCCGGAGCTCGTCCGCCAAAGACATGCCCATATTGTATCGCGTTTTATTACGAGGAGCGGCGGTATAGGCGGACCGCAAGCGGCACGAAGACGACAAGCAGAATGGCTATCCAGACGAACGCGGCGATAAACTTCGAGGCCAGCTCCGCGCTGTCTGGCGACCCGAGAAGAAGCATGCGTATGGAGTCGGCGGTAACGGTAACCGGATTTATGCGCGCAAAGAACTGGAGCCAGTCGGGCATCGTATTTACGGGGACGAATATAGAGCTGGTAAAGACGAGCGGAAACACCCAGATAAATCCGGCGACCTGGGCGGCCTCGACAGTTCTTGTGAGCATGCCTATTGCCGCGGAAACCCAGGAAAAAGCGAACCCTAAATAAAGCAGGAGCGTGAAAGCCGTAAGCGCATTCCAAAAGCCTTCGTGCGCGCGGAAGCCTATCATGTATCCAACGGAAATCATAAGCAATATGACGAATATGTTCCGCATCATGTCGGCGAGAGTGCGGCCGCCAAGCACTGCGCCGCGCGCCATGGGAAGCGACCGGAAGCGGTCCACAAGACCCTTGTTTAAGTCCTCGACCAAGCCGGCGCCCGTCTGTAAAGCGCCAAAAAGCACGCTTTGCACTAAAATTCCCGGAAGAAGAAAGTCTATGTAGCTTGCATATTGCGTCAATATTGCGCCTCCGAAAACGTACGTAAAAAGAAGCAGGAACATAATCGGCTGTATGGTTGAAAACACGAGCAGTTGGGGCAGACGCACGTAGCGCAAAAGATTGCGCTCCACCATCACAAGCAAGTCTGATATCTGCGAGGAAAATGCTTGAGCGTTTTTCATACTATTCTATTCGTAAGATGCAGAAATGCTTCGTCAAGCGTGGGGTGCCGAAGCTCGAATTCTTCTATTCCGACATTTGCGCCGTCGAGCGCGCGAATGGCATGCGGCAAAGCCTTGCCGTTCCCCGGCAGGGGTAAAACCAACACCCCGGGTGCAGTAATGCTTGCATCGCCAAGAGACGTAAGCGCCGCTTGCGCCTGGATTGCTTGCTCCGGGCGCGAGAGGCGCACCTCCAGCACGTCCCCGCCCGCGCGCGTTTTAAGCTCTTGCGGCGTGCCCCTCGCTATAACCACGCCCCTGTCGATGACAACAATATTGTTTGAGAGATAATCGGCTTCTTCCAGATATTGGGTTGTCAGAAGCACGGTCGTGCCGTCCGTCACAAGCTCGTGTATTATGCCCCAAAGTCCCCGCCGGCTAAGCGGATCGAGTCCTATTGTAGGCTCGTCCAGGAAAAGCACCGGCGGCCGATTTACCAAGCTTGCGGCAAGGTCTATGCGGCGGCGCATGCCGCCGGAGTATGTTTTGAGCGTGCGGTCCGCGGCATCGGCAAGATCGAATTTTTCGAGCAGTTCCTGCGCGCGCACTCGCGCCGCATCGATGTCCATGTGGTAAAGCCTTCCCACCATCACCAAATTTTCCCTGCCGGTAAGCTGTTCGTCCACGGCGGCGTACTGTCCCGTAAGGCCTATAAGCCTGCGCACGGCATCGGGCTCTTTTACAGCGTCGTATCCCTCCACGTATAGCGAGCCTTCGTCTGGCAGAAGCAGGGTTGCTAGCGCGCGGATAAGCGTCGTTTTGCCCGCTCCGTTGGGGCCGAGCAGTCCCAAAATAGTCCCCTTCTGCACCTCCAAGTCGACGCCGCGCAGTGCTTTCACCTCGCCAAAACTTTTTCGCACCCCGGCAACGGTTATCGATTGCATGTGCGCTACCCTACCAGAAAGAAAGCGACCGTGCTAGGCTATGGGATTTTCGCCGGGGTCGGTTTCTTTTCTTCCGCCACATTGCGGCGTGGATGCGCGCGGAAGACGTCGCCCTGTGTCCCAGCTGCCGCTACTGCGCCTGCCCGCTAGCCGCTCAAGCCCGCCCTTTTTGCCGACGTCCTGATTGCGGAAAGAGAAAAAATCGCCCTTCGGCCGCACTTCAATACGGTAAAATTTTCCCTTGCCGGTCGTGCCCGGCAGTTTGCGTTTTGCCATAGTCTAAAAAGTTATTTGCTAAGTACCGCAAGTATAGCAAATAGAGCCGGTTTTATTTTTGCAGAAGGGCAAGCAGGGAGGCAGCGGACCAGGCCTGCACGCGACAGGCGCGATGCCCGTTTGCGGGCGCATACTCGCGCAGGCCGCGGTGCCAGGAATAAAGTTCGACCGGGGTTTTGAAGTGCGCGTACGCGCGCAGTAGTGCCTGCCGCACCGCCTTGGCGTCCTCCTCAAAGCCGAAATTTTCCAGACCTTTGGCAAGCATCGCGGTGTCATGCGGCCAAATGGAGCCGTTGTGGTAACTCATATGGTCGTACCGCAAGGAACGGCTTGAGAGAGTGCGGATGCCGGCTTTCGGTACAAAAAGATCGCGCGAGAGCAGGCGGTCGCGGAGCGCGGGGATATACTCGTCATTTAAAATACATTCCGCCGGAATTCCCTTCCCGAAAGGTCCTCGGGTCGGCTTCGCCTCAACCAGACCATTTTGTCCAGGAAATTCCGGCTTCATGTATACCGCCCACAGCACGTGTCCCATGCTCGAACGTGCGGAGGTCAATTTCCGCCCTTCACCATCAAGAGCAAAGGCGAGAGTCAAGTTTTTTTGCCCGCGCAATACGAACTGCTCGTTAAATATTTCCTTCAGCTTCGCAGCGCGCTCCTCCTGCCCCCACGCGCGAAGCGCCGCCCACGAGTACGCCTGCACCTCGACCGACGCTATGGGGTACGGCGGCCGGTCATTTGAATCTTCGTAGAAAAGAGACTCCGTGCTGTCCATCCAACTCTGCACCTTGAGACCGCCGTGGCGTCTTTCGGTATGAAAGGAATAAGTTACAAAGCCGTCGAATTTATTTAGCCACTTTAGCGCCGCGCGCACGGCCGGCATAATGGTTATGAGGAACCTCTCGTCCCCGACTTTGGAGTACTCGCTCACAGCTATCAAGAACAGAGGGGTCGCGTCCACCGAGTCGTAATTTCGCAGCACTCCCTCGGGATAGAGAAACCACGGGTCCTCGGCAAGCCGCGTCAGGTGCTCGTGGCGCTCGGGCCTGTACTCGTGGATAATTTTCCCCGGCTCCTCGCCGCTCTCGATGTTGCGGTGCCGGCCCTGAAGGTTTGCGAGCGTGCGCAAAGAGCGCTCCACGAGCTCTAAAAAATAACTATTCTTGGTTCGCTTGTAGGCGCGTAGCAATTCCAGGCTCACTATAAGCGAGTCGCGGCCGAAAATGCATCCATATGCCTCATCACGGGCGCTGGCAAGTACGCCTTGCGGAGTCTCGAGCTCTTGCAGGCTCTTCAATCCCAATTTCCACAGCGCTTGCGGGGACATGAGATAGGTATACTTGCGCAAGCCGACTGAAGCAAGTCAGTAGTCCCCGCAAAATGTCCGGTTCATTAATCATTAAGAAGTTTTTTGAAAATTGCCTCATAGCCGTCCGCCATTTTTTTTGCGCTGAAGTTCCGCAGGGCGTGCGCTCGACAAGCCTTGCGATTGATCTGCCCTATGTTCTGTACCGCCTCCAGCATTCCCTCGACGTCCTCGACCACATAACCCGTAACTCCGGTCTTGATTATTTCCGGTATGGAGCCGCGATTCATCGCAACGACCGGACATCCGCACGCCATGGCCTCAATTAGGGTAAGGCCGAAGGGCTCGCGCCAAGTGACCGGATGCAAAAAACAGCGCGCGCCTGCCATCAGCTTGTTGCGCTCGTCCTCTCCCACCTCGCCTATCCATTCGACCCGCTCGGAGAGCCGCGGCTCGACATACTCGCGGAAGTACGGCTGGTCCGTCTTGTCGAGCTTTGCCGCGATCATGAGGCGCATGTCCAGCAGTTCCGCAACCTCTATGGCCAAATGCACTCCTTTCTCCATCGAAATGCGCCCGACAAAAAGAAGATAGCCATTTCCCTTGGGGTCGAATGGGTACTGCTCCATTGGAAGACCGTTGTGTACCGTGCCGATGTGATTGATCCCGGGCGCGGGGAAGACCTGCGCCTGCGAAACGGTAACGATGCCCGGGCCGCGCATGGTTTGGAAGAGGCGGCGATTCTCTGGCGTGAAGGGCCCGTGCATCGTGCACACGACAGGCGTTGTCGCAAGATTTGCTGTAGGAAGCGAGAGCGGCGCCAAGTGATCGTGTATGATGTCGAATTCGTCCTGCAGTTCGTACGCGAGCCCGACGTTAAGCAATGTCCAATAGTTGGAGCCGTACGGATCCTTGACGCGCGCCTCGCGCAGTGACCGCGGATACACCGACTCGAGCCGACCAGAAGTTTGAGAGTCGCCGGAGGCGAAAAGCGTCACCTCGTGGCCACGGCGGATCAGTTCTTCCGTAAGAGCATGGACAACGCGCTCCGTGCCGCCGTAGCGCTTAGGCGGTACACGCTCGGCCAATGGAGCCAGTTGCGCAATGCGCATGAGACGAGATTATATTTCAGGAGATGAAGTGCTCGTGAGCGGTTTAAAGTTACCGCGGAAACCTCCTCCATCGGCGGTCCCCTCATCGATGATGCCTTCCTTAAGCGCCAGCGCGCCGCGCTCCTCAAAAACGCCGATTTCGTGGCCGCCGCCCGCCCACCAGCAAATAGCGCCCGCAACCTCGCCGGGCAGGTACTCCCAGCTTGAACCTTTAATATTGAAACAGCTTCCTTCATAAATGCCGACGGGAATGTCTACGCCCGCAACGCGCAGAAGAACTTGCGTCTTTGGTTTTTGCAACTGCGGATCCACGCCAAGGTCCAGGAAAGTCCACGAAAATTGATCGCGCAAGGCCTCGTCGACGGGCGGATATGCCCAAAAAGCCCAAAAAACAATGCCGGCTATGATAACAAGGCCCGCAATGGCAACGGCTACATTTTTTTGCATTGCGGCATTTTAGCACAAACTCCGCTCCGCGTCAGCGAACGTCGTATTAACGGGACCAGAGTCCTACTATAGAAAATGCCAGAGATAAAATCCGAATATGACCGCTCCCCCGATGACGGCGCTCAAGGCCAGCGCGACTGCATAGGAAAGGATGTTTCGCGGCTTTTCCTTGGATCGAAAAAACAAATAGAGAACGAAAAATACGGCGAGGGAGATCGTGCTCTTTGCCGTCCAGTGCTGTCCTGCAAATGACGTAAGAATTGCTTTGAACGCGGGATAAATTTCCGTCGCAATCGCCATAACGACGATGGTCCATATCGTTACGATAGCGGCGCTAAGAACTCCACGGATGTTTTTCATAATACTGTCGCTTCAAGAGCGCCCCTAAAGCCGCTCGAGATAATGAATCCCATCCCCGCCATCGCGAAGGCGAATATAACGACAAGCGCGGATATCAGGACAGCCGACATGCGCGCCCCGCGGTCGGCAATGAGTGTCGTGCCGTACGAGCGTACCAACGACCAGGAGACAAGCGCAAGAAACGGGATCATAAGGAAAATATGCTCTTTGGTCTCGGTTATGACCGAGTGGGACCACGGCAGGGGCCCGGCTTTTATCACCGGTTTCACGATGCTTTGATAATCGGTTAGGTAATAGTATCCGCCCGCGATCCATGAGATAAAAAGAAGAATGACGCCGATTCCGGCAATCCATGTCGCGCGGCGTATGCGCGACTCGGTCGGGTTAAGGAGCTCGACAGCGACCCAGAGGAACGCAAGCGCGCCAAACTCCCCCGCCGTGGCATGGAGCCCTATTAATGGGTGCATGAGTGTAGTATCGCAGAGATTAAATATCAACTAAAGGAAGCCCTGTGCATTACTTTTTGGAACCTTTGCTGGGGGGGAAGGAATCGGACCTTCATTCACAGCTTCAAAGGCTGCTGTCCTACCATTAGACGACCCCCCAATTAGATTGAGGATATCAAATTATTCCTTTTCTCCCAACGCGCGGTAAAGGGCAAGCTCGAGGGGTATCTGCGGAAGCGGCGAGCGCGGCATCTCTATGAGAGCGCCGAGGAGCTCCGCGAGCAGGGCGGAATTTATCACCGCACCCTCCTTGCCGGCAAGCTCCTTCAAGAATTTTACGTCATCCTCGCCGAATTGCCCTGCCAATTCTTTTTCCATCTTCGGCGCGAAGCGCATTAACAAAATACCGCGCACTTTGGCGATGGAAAGAAGCGCAAAAACTTTCGGCTCCACTCCGCCCGACACTCCGGAATGGAAGGCTTCGATAGCTTGCTCGATGTCCTTGCCGGCAAGAGCGCGCAAAAAGCCGTTTATCAACGCGATCTGCGGCGCGCCCACTATCTTTGCCACTTCCTCCTCGTCCAACTTCTTGTCCGTCGAGACGGTCAGCACCTTCTGCAAGATGCCGAGCGTATCGCGGAAGGAGCCCTCGCCCATCATCGCTATCAGCTCGGCGCCTGCGGGCGCGAGAGCCGCGCCCTCTTTATTCGCGACGGCGAGTGCGAGTTTTTTAAGCGTCTCGTGCGTGGGACGCTTAAAATTGAATATCTGGCAGCGCGATTGTATGGTGTCGGGCACCCGCTCAAGCTCTGTAGTGCACAGCACGAAAATTGCGTGCGCGGGCGGCTCCTCGAGAGTTTTTAGGAATGCGCCCCACGCGTCGCGAGTCAGGGCATGCGCCTCGTCTATGATGTAGAATTTGTACCGCGACACGAACGGCAGGGTCTGCACGCCCTCGCGCAACTGCCTCACTTCCTCGATGCCGCGGTTCGACGCGGCGTCCATCTCGTAAATATCCTCCTCCGCGGTCCCGAGCGCGCGCGCCAGAATGCGCGCCACGGTTGTTTTGCCCGTACCGCGCCCTCCGGCAAAAAGGTACGCGTGCGCAATTTTGCCCTGCTTTATGGCGGCGCGCAGTACATCTACGACATGTTGGTCGCCCTCCAGCTCGTCGAAGCTCCTCGGCCGGTATGCCCGATACAGCGCCATTCCCGCCCTCTCCCCCTCTTTCGCCTTGCTCGTCATGGGGTAAGTATAAAGGAAAAAGCCAGTAGGACTAAGCCGCTATCGCGAAAGAAATTCTTCAATAATCTGCTCGACTTCGGCGACATTCTCGGCCTTCATTAATTGCGCGCGTAGCTCGCGCGCGCCGGAAAAGCCCTCAACATCCGACTTCGCCAAGGCTACGCCGGACAAGTACGCTTTGAAATGCTTCTTCATGACTGCGAAACTTTTTGCGTCGCCTAGCAGTTTTTCGAATAATTTTGCGTGCTCTACCGCAATTTTTAAACGAGCCGGCAGGTTATTCTCCAATTCGCGTGAATTAGAGAACAGCCAGGGTTTGCCGAAAATTCCCCTGCCTATCATTATTCCATCAGCCCCCGTCTCTTTTGCCTTCGCGCGCGCACTTTCCGTGTCGCGCACATCGCCGTTGCCGATAATCAATGTCTCGCTCCGAAGCGCGTTGCGGATCTCGACCGCGCGCGCGACGCGCTCCCAATGCGCGGCAACTTTTGACATCTCTTTGCGCGTGCGCGCATGCACAGCAACGGCCGCCGGTTCCGCTTCCAGCAGTGCGGGCAGCCACTCGTCTAAAATATCCTTGTTATACCCGAGGCGCGTTTTGACAGAAACTGGCAGATTGGGGGCCCCATTTTTAGCCGCCGCTATAAGTTCCTGCGCACGTTTTGGGTTCAAGATCAACTTCGCTCCGGCCCCCTGCTTTTCCATGCTACGGTCGGGACATCCCATATTGATGTCAACACCGTCAAAACGGAGCTCCTGCGCGAGCGCGGCCGCGCGCTCCATCATCTCCAAATCGCTCGTAAAAAATTGCGCAACTATCGGCCGCTCTTCATCCGAAAAGATCAGGTCTTTGAGCAAGACTTCCCTTTTCCCTTTTATAAGACCGTCCGCGGAGACAAACTCGGTGTACATGATATGCGGACCATGGGGCTTGGAATATTTTGCAATGATGCGTCGAAACGCCGCGTCGGTGACGTTCGCCATCGGCGCGAGACAGAAAAAAGGCCTGGGAAGATCGTTCCAGAAATTTTTCATCAATGCTCGACCCTAACACAAAGGCTCTCCAAGGTCGAACCTTTATTTAATTTTGTAATAAAGCTTGTCGCCGAAGCGGAGGTCGAGGTATTCGAATTCCGAGAGCTTGCGGCCCTTAAAAGGTTCGGAGGCAAGCGCAAGCGAGAAGCGCTCGAAAACATCCCCCCCGCTGTCCTTAAGCGAGAAGATGAGCAGAAAATCTTTTTGGAAGTACGCTCGCACTTCGTTTTCGTCCACGACGACCTGACGCACGGGATTGTCCGGCTCTTTTTGCATTAGCGCCTCGACGAGCGCGAACAGCGCGGAAAAATATCCGCCTAGAGTTCCGCGATACTCCACGTATACCTGTTCCGCAAACTGCGGCGCCGGAGCGTATGGCACGCCGTCTTCGTCCATAAGATAACACTCCGCCTGCCCCGATGTTATCGAATAGCACCAGACGGCCTTCGGCTCGCGCTCGATAACCGCGACAGCGAGCGCATGAAAGTCCTTTGCCCGCACTTCTGCGGTTTTAAATTCGCCGTGCGCGGCCAGCAAAGTTTTTTCTATTTCTTTTTGCGGATACAGCAATATGTTATTTTTCGGAAAAAGAAAAAAATACGATCCTTGCAATTTTTCCCGCACGATTTCCTCGACCGAAATTTGCGGCACTGTTTTGACGCCGCTTACCGCCACATCTGTGATGCGCAGAAACGATGCGCGCGCTAGCGCGACAGCTCCCCCAAAAATACCCAGCGCCAAAATTCCAAAAAGGAGCGCCATGCGCGCGCGTCGCCTGCGGCGCCGCGCTTTAACCTTCAATTCCGGCAAAATTATTCTAGACATACAAATATTATAGCGAAGCAAAATCCTCTGCGAAGGACTTGGGGTCGCGAGACTATATATAGCATCTCTCCGGAGCAGAGGACTTTTGCGCAGCTATATTTTATCTTTTCCCAAAAACGGCTGCAGCACTTTGGGGACCTTGATGGAGCCGTCCTCCTGCTGGTTGTTCTCAAGAATGGAGATAAGTATGCGCGGCGTGGCGAGTGCGGTGTTGTTGAGAGAATGCACATACTGCAAGTTGCCGTCCCCATCGCGATAGCGGATATTGAGCCGCCGCGTCTGGAAGTCGTGAAAGTACGACGACGAATGCGTCTCCCTGTATTTATTTTCGGAAGGAACCCACGCCTCGATGTCATATTTTTTTACTTGCCCCAGCCCCAAGTCCCCGCCGCAATTAATGACGACGCGGTACGGGAGCTCAAGCTCCTGCAAGAGATCCTCGGCGTTGCGCGTCAGCTCTTCGTGGAGTTTTACCGACTCCTCGTGCGAGGCCTCGCAAAGCGCCACCTGCTCGAATTTGAAGAACTCGTGCACGCGCATAAGGCCCTTGGTGTCCTTGCCGTGGCTCCCCGCTTCGCGCCGAAAACACGGCGAGAAGGCTATCATCTTGAGCGGCAACGATTTTTTGGGCAAAACTTCGTTCATATAGTAAGCCATGCTCGCAACCTCGCCTGTTCCTGCCAAAAAGTCGCCATCCTGTGTTTTGTACAGATCCTCCTCTCCCTGCGGCAGGTACCCAGTGCCAAGGAACGCCACGCGCTTGACAAGCGACGGCACCAGCATCGGCACAAATCCTCCTTTCTTTACGAAATGATTCAAAACAAATTGCCATATCGCATGGCTTAGGAGAGCCCCGTCATTTTTTAAGAAGTAGCCGCGGAAACCGGACACCTTGGCCCCGCGCTCGAAGTCGGCCATGTCGTGCGTCTGCATCAGCTCGATATGGTTTTTTGGTGTAAAAGTAAACTCGGGTTTTATTCCCCACGCGCGCACTTCCATGTTTTGCTCGTCGGAGCCGCCTTCCGGCACCGACGGGTCCGGAATATTGGGGACCTGCACCATTAGGAGCTGCCACTCACGTGTCGCTTCTTCAAGCTCTTTTTCTTTTGCGCCTAGTGTCTCTTTGAGCGTGCGCATCTGCGATATTAAATTTTCCTTCTCCGCTGCGCCTGCCTTGACCACAGAATCGGAAACCTCGTTCTGCTTTGCTCGCATGCGCTCGACTTCCGCCAGCAGTGCGCGACGCTTTTCATCCACCGCAAGCAGTTTGTCCAGGTCGACTGCAATGTGCTTTTTTGCGGCACCGGCTTTTATTAGGTCGGCGTTCTCGCGGATGAATTTAATATCGAGCATAAAAAGAGTTGTAAAATAATCCTACAATGCCTCTGCCCATTAGACAAACCGGTTGGGCGATGCGGCAACTGCCGCCGAAAGAATTTCCCGACCTGCTTAAGGAGATACCGGACAAACCCGCCATGCTTTATATTCGCGGACAGATGCCACCGAAAGGACACAGGCTTCTATGCGTTGTCGGCTCGCGCGCGACCTCTATTTACGGCCGCCGCGCGTGCACTTCTTTAATATCCGGCCTCGCAAATTATCCGGTGGCCATAGTTTCCGGAATGGCTCTCGGCATTGACAGCGAGGCGCACAAGGCCGCGCTCGACGTTGGACTCCCGACGGTAGCCGTCCTGCCCTCCTCGCTTGACGACGGGTCTATTTACCCTTCGACCAACAAGGCACTCGCGCAGAGGATACTCGCGCGCGGCGGCGCGCTTATTTCGGAGGACAGGGGGCCTCACAAGGCGGCAATATACGACTTCCCCAAGCGCAACCGCATAAGTGCGGGTATGAGCGCCGCCGCGCTTATTGTCGAGGCCGGCGAAAAATCCGGCACTTTGATAACCGCGCGGCTTGCTCTCGACTACAACCGCGAAGTGCTTGCCGTTCCTCACGAGCTCGGCAAGGAAACAGGCGCCGGCGTAAACCGTCTTATCCGCGAGGGTGCGACCCTCGTGCAAAAATCGGAGGACATTTTGCAGGCGCTCGGACTGAAAGAAAGGGGGAGTCCCGCGCAAATGGCTCTCCCAACTGATCTGACCGAGTGCGAGGCAAAGATACTGCACGCGATGACGGAGCCTTTGGTGCGCGACGAGGTTATAGAACGCGGCGCGCTCTCCGCGCAGGAGGCGAACATCGCGCTCTCGTCCCTGCTTATACGCGGGCTTATCGTCGAGCGGCTGGGTAAAATCGAGCGTCCGTAAGGTTGTGCACAGGAAATTTTCCCCAGGCAGTATTTATGTTACAAGTAAACAAGCACTGCGTACCTTATCAAGCCAAACGGGGAATTCCATGGACACATTGCAGATCAAGAAGATCGGTCCGGACTCGTACCAGTATGAGGGTCCGGCCTGGGAGAAATTGCTGTGCGAAGAAAAGACAGCGGTTGTTACGAGCGGTTTTGTCCTGGACCTAACGCGCCGTCACATAGCCAGAATCATTCACGTGACGGAAAATGCGGTCATGGGGCATTTTCATCGTCATATGCCGGCGTATAAAGGGGTAAAAAGAGGAAGACCTCCTAAACCGCCAAGGCCACCTCGCCCCCAAACCGCATTCAGGGGCTTCCGAGCAAGGGAGGTTGTCCGCTCGAGGACAACCGGAGGCAAGGCTAAAAAACAGTCGAAAAAATTCGATTACGTCAGCATTGTGCCGATGCCGCCAAAATCGTTATCGCAACTGTTGATGAGTAATGTGTCGGATTATCCTTCTTCATTCCCGACACCAAAGGAATGCGGTCTTACGCGCGAGGAACTTGCGGCATTTGCAAAAGCGGCGTATCATGACTGAAAGCCGAGCCGGACATTTTTGTCCGGCATTTTTCTTGATCAATTTTTGAGCTGCTTTGCACTATCTTGAAATTCATTATATATACGGGATGATACAGTGGATAAAAGTCTTCATATGAAATTAGTAATTGTAGAGTCGCCGGCGAAGGCAAAAACAATAGAGAAATATCTAAAGGAGATAGACGGCTCCGGGAACTTTGCTGTGCGCGCGAGCGTGGGCCACGTGCGCGACCTGCCCAAGAGCAACAAAAAAGCCATAGACATTGAAGCCGGCTTCGTCCCGCATTACGAGGTGGTGCCTGGAAAACAAAAGGTCCTGCACGAACTGCGCGAGGAGGCGAAAAAAGCCGACGAGGTTATTCTTGCGACCGACCCGGACCGTGAGGGCGAGGCCATAGCGTGGCATATAAAAGAAGAGTTGGGTCTCAAAAAACCCGAGCGCATCGTATTTTATGAAATAACGCCGGAGGCCATAAAAGACGCTCTCGCGAACCCGCGCAACATAGACGAGCACCTGCGGCTCGCGCAGGAGGCGCGGCGCGTGCTCGACAGACTAGTCGGCTACGATTTGTCCGGGCTTATATGGAAGAAGGTGCGCTACGGGCTTTCGGCCGGGCGCGTGCAGTCCCCTGCACTCCGCATACTCATGGAGCGCGAGCGCGAGATTCGGGCATTTTCTCCTGAGATATTTTTTGTGATAACCGCCAACACCCGCACCCATCAAGATTCGACACTGATGTTAACCTGCGTGGAGGAACCGCGGGCAAAAGAGGGAGCGGAGGGGATAATCACGGCGGTAAAAAAAGACGGCCTGACCGTCGCCGACGTGGCCGAGCAGGAACAGAAGCGCTCTTCAAGACCGCCCTTTACCACCTCGACTCTCCAGCAGGCTGCAAGCTCGCGGCTCGGCTATGCGCCGGCGCGCACAATGCAAATAGCGCAGAGGCTTTACGAGGCGGGGCACATAACCTACATGCGCACCGATTCGGTCAATATAGCCACGCCGGCTCGGGCCGCGATGCTCGCGCATGCGGAAAAAAAATTCGGCAAAGCATACGCCGCGGCGCATGTTTTTGAAACCAAGTCCAAAATAGCGCAGGAGGCGCACGAGGCCATTCGTCCGACGCATATAGAAAAAGAGACAATCATGGGAACGCCGGAACAGAAAAAGCTCTACGAGCTTATCTGGCGGCGTTCCATAGCCTCGCAAATGGCGGACGCAAGAGTACTTAAGACCAAAATCGTCGCAAGAGTACCGTTGACATCGGAGGTTCCGGATTTTACCGCCACAGGCTCGCGCGTGCTTTTTGACGGATGGCTCAAGGCGGATCCTGCCGCGCGCGGAGAGGACGTCGAACTGCCTGAAGTAACTAGAAACGAAAAACTAAAAATCGCAGACATTTCTGCGGAAGAAAAACAAACTACGCCGCCGCCACGCTATACGGAGGCCGGTCTTATCAAAGAGCTCGAGAAACGCGGCATCGGCCGGCCGTCCACGTATGCAAGCATAATGAAGACGCTCGCGGACCGCGGCTACGCGGTAAAGAGCGGCCGTTCGCTCGTGCCCACGGACACGGGCGACGTCGTTTCGACTTTTTTGGAAAAGAATTTCCCCGCTTATATCAGCGACACTTTTACCGCGGAGATGGAGAACGAGCTCGACGAGATAGCAGGCGGCAAGCGCGAGTATGTCAAAACTTTGAGCGACTTCTATTCGCCGTTCCAAAAAGACGTAGCGGCCAAGGACAAGACAATCGGCAAGCTTACCGATTTGGGGCCCACCCCAAAAGAATTTTCATGCCCTATATGCGGCGCCCCTATGGTTTACAAGCTCTCGCGGCGGGGCAAGTTCATGAGCTGCTCGCGATTTCCAGACTGCACGGGTGCGCGGACGGAAAGCGGCGACGTGCTTTCCAGCGAGCCCGCAAAGCCCATAGGGAATCATCCGGATACCGGCGAACTTATTTACGTCTTGAGCGGGCGCTTCGGGCCGTACGTGCAGGAGGGAGAAGCTTCAAAAAACAAAAAAACAAAACCCAAACGAGCCAGCATTCCAAAAGACAAAAATCCGGAGGAAGTTTCGGTAGAAGACGCCGTCAAATATCTTTCTCTTCCGCGCATTTTGGGGAATCATCCGGATACAGGCGAACCCATAACGGCTAACGTCGGACGCTTCGGTCCTTATATCGTGCACCAAAAAGACTTCCGCTCGCTCAAAACGGACAGCGTTTACGATGTTATGCTTCCGCGCGCGCTCGAGATATTGAAGGAAGAGAAAAAGCGAAGAGGTTTTGCGCGAAAGAAAAAGGGAGAATAGACTAAAGGCAATGACACCCAAAGAAATATTGGGAGCGATGAGTTCGCCGGCAAAAGAGGATACCGATCTTGTCGAGAAGGCATACGCATTCGCCGCGCAGGCGCACAAGGACCATAAGCGGTTTTCAGGCGAGCCGTATATCGAGCACTTGGCCCAAACTGCCGCCGCGCTTGCTTCACTTGGTCTTGGCGGCAAGACTGTCACGGCCGGCCTTTTACACGACTCTATCGAGGACGCGGGCATCGCTCCCGAAACTATCGAAAAAGAGTTCGGTAAGGAAGTACGCTTTCTTGTCGAGGGTGTTACAAAGCTCGGACGGCTTAAGTACCGAGGCGCGCAAAGACATGTAGAAAGCCTGCGCAAGCTTTTGGTAGCGACCGGCAAGGACGCCCGCGTGCTAATCATCAAGCTCATGGACCGACTGCACAACATGCGGACCCTCAAGTTCGTCCCGCCGGAGAAGCGCCGCCGCATTGCTCTCGAGACTTTAGAGATATACGCCGCCATCGCGCACCGGCTCGGCATGGGGCTTGTGCGCCGCGAGCTGGAGGATCTTGCCTTCGAATACGCTCTGCCGGAGGAGTGGGCACAAACCAAAAAACTCTTGAGCGAAAAATCCAAGGAGACTTTGGAGCGTTTGGAAAAAATGGTGCGCAATTTGCGCAAGGAGTTCGCGCAGAACGGCATAAAAAACTTCAACACCGATTATCGCGTCAAGGGGCTCTACAGCCTTTATCGCAAGCTGGAGCGGAAGGACGGGGACATCGAAAAAATTTACGACATCGCGGCATTGCGCATAATGGTGCCCGAGGAGACCGACTGTTATCGCGTCTTGGGGCTTGTAAACAATCTTTACCAGCCTCTGCCAAACAAAATCAAAGATTACATAGCCTTCCCCAAGCCAAACGGATATCAAAGCCTGCACACGACGGTGTTTACCGGCGACGGCGGCATCGTCGAGGTGCAAATACGCACGCAGAGGATGCATAACGAGGCCGAGTACGGTATTGCCGCGCACGTAGGATACAAAGAGGGAGGAAAAAAACAAAGCGGGAGCTTCGATTGGGTGAGAAGCCTGGTGCCGAAATTCGGCAGGCAAAAGCCCAAATACGAGTACGGTCCGCCTCATGCTCCGGAATGGCTTAAAGGGCTGGAGGACGAGGAGGATGATCCGGATTTCGAGACGGCCTTGCACACGGACATCTTTAATCGCCGCGTCTTTGTCTTTACGCCCAAGGGAGACGTTGTGGACTTGCCCGTCGAGTCAAGCCCGCTCGATTTTGCCTACGCAATACACTCCGACATTGGAGACCATACCTTCGCGGCAAAGGTAAACGGTAAGCTTGAGCCGCTCAATACCGTACTACACAATGGCGACATAGTGGAGATACAGACAAAAAAATCGGCAACGCCCAAGCAGAAATGGCTTGACTTTACAAAGACGACGCTGGCCCGCCGGCATATACGCAATGCGCTGGAGATGCAAACGGCAGGCATGACAAACACAGCGCACAGACAGAAAAAAACTAAATAGAGAAATTGCTCGGGTCGAAGGCGTTTTCGTCTTTTTCTATCTCTTCTTTCGAGCGGTCGTCTAGTGATTGTGCGGGCGAAATATCGGACGGAGGGGGTTTGCCTGGCGGAGGCGAATCTTGCTGGACAAAACGTTCTGGTTGAGACGAAGCCGACCCGAGGACCTTTTGAGAAGCAGGACCCGCCGCAGCAATTCGTGACGCTAGATGCGAAAAAAGAATCCGCAGGTCGTCCTCGCTCATAAAATCTATCGAGAGCTTGCCGCCGTTTTCCTTCGGCTCTATGGCGACGCGCGTGCCGAGGGCTTCCGAGAGCTCGCGCTCCATCTCCAGAATTTCCGGCGCGTAGAGATATTCTTTTTTGCGCACGCGGTCGAAGGCTATCCGCCGCGCGATGCCTTCGGTGTCGCGCACCGTCAGGCGCCTCTGCAATATCTCCCGAAACAGGGTCTGCTGTTCCTGCGGGCGGTCCGTAAGCATAAGCAGTGGACGCGTGTGCCCCTCGCTTATCTTCCCCTCCGCGAGCGCATCCTGCATTTCCTGCGGCATCGCAAGGAGCCGTATGGTGTTGCTCACGTACTCGCGGCTCTTCCCCACCTTTTCGGCAATTTCGTGATGTTTGAAGCCGAATTCCCTGGCAAGCCGGTCGAATGCCTTGGCGCGGTCTATGGGGTTTAGGTCCTCGCGCTGGAGATTTTCGATTATCGCGAGTTCGAGTTTTACCTTGTCGTCGTCGTGTTCGCCGCGTATGAGTACCGGCACTTGCGCT
>Ga0075902_108_pt1 | contig 27450 bp, 30 predicted proteins | sample RifGroA1_FD_68321 | JGI IMG/M metagenome (GOLD analysis project Ga0075902, IMG submission 68321) | Parcubacteria (Adlerbacteria) bacterium GW2011_GWA1_54_10
CCCCCCCCCCCCCCCCCCCCCCCCCCCCGCCGCCTCCACCACAACCACCGCCACCCCCTCCGCCGCCTCCACCACAACCACTAACCCGTGCCGCACTCGATGAAGCGCACAAGAAATACGGATCTCTTGATGCGGCTACTGGTGCGATTTTGGGCAGAATTGAAACACAGACAGAAAGCATGAAACCCACACAGCCACCGCCTCCTCCACAACGGCATGAGCAAGATCTTAATTTGTCGGGTGCTACCGCAGCAAGCAAGGTGCTTGGAGAAATGCACAGCGAAAGAGATGCCCAAGCGCCGCCGACCGCTTCTGCTCCGATGTCAGCACCAAAACCAACAGCGACTTCCCAAGTACAGCGGGCACAGACCCCAAGCAGTTCGGTGCTTGCGGATCTTTGGAGCGCAAAGCGCGGTACGGAAGCGCCAAATCTTGAGCCCCTTACCGGCGAGATACGCAAGCTTCGACAAACCATTAAGCGGTCGGCTGCGGAAGTGCGGAACAGACCGCCTACGGCTGACCGGGCAACTAATATCGAAAAGGGATTGAAAGAAATCGCACGTGAGGCGGCGAAAGAAAAGCCGTCCGAGATTAATCTAAAAATAAACACTGAAAAAAAACCGTGGCAGGACGGCAGTAACCCTCCGATTATTCGCTAATATTAAAAACATGGAGCAAAACATCGCAGAACGAGTGCAAAAGAGAATGGCGGAGCTACCGGAAGACGTGCGGCAGTCGATACAATCTTCGAACTTCGACAAAAAACTGCAGGACATCGCCGCTAAGCACCAACTGCACATTGACCAAACTGGTGGCCTTGAAGACGAAACGCTGCTCGTTATGATGGGGTTCACCGAGCCGGCGGAGTTTGCGAAGCACATAGAAAACCAGGCGCGTGTTCCACAAGGCAAGGCGCAGCAAATTGCCGGAGACGTAAGTCAGCAGATATTTCTCCCAATCCGCGAATCGATGAAGAAGTTCATGGATGGGCAACAAAAAGCTGTCGCCCCTGCACCTCAACCGCCAATGCTGCCTCAGACACCCCCCGCCCCCGCGCCTCCTCCAGTACCGCCGTCTGCACCTAAACCCCCCGAACAAAAGCCGCCCGCATATAAAATGGACCCGTATCGCGAACCGCCGGAGTGAAAACGTACTATATAATTATGAACAATGGCGCAGTATCAGGTACCGCAGTTCATAGAGGTTGAAGACAAGATATTCGGGCCGTTGACGCTGAAACAGTTCATATACCTTGCCGGCGGCGGGGGACTGTGCCTACTTTTTTTCACCGTCTTTCCGCTTTGGCTTACCGTGCTTCTCGGTCTTCCGGTTGCCGCATTCTCCGCCGCGCTGGCCTTTTATCAAATAAACGGCCGGCCTCTCATAAACGCGCTGGAGCACGGATTTTCGTATTTTTTCGGCACAAAATTGTATCTTTGGAAACAGCGCAGTGAGCGGCCCATTACTGCTGGTCCAACGGCCAACAATCAACAACCAGCGACCACTTTGCCAAGGCTCTCGCAAAGCAAACTCAAGGATCTTTCGTGGTCGCTCAATATAAAGGACCGGGTGCAGATGGGGATAACAGACAATCAGTCAACCGGTTTTGAAATTTAGTTCGACTTCGCTCACTACAAATAATCATGCCCACTGGTACTAAAGTAAAAGCACAAGCAACGCAGGACTTCGTGCCGCTTAAAGAAGTGCGGGACGGCGTCGTCATACTTAAAGATGGCTCCCTGCGCGCCCTTCTTATGGCATCCTCCATCAATCTCGCTCTCAAGTCGCAGGACGAACAGCAGGCCATCATCGCGCAGTTCCAGAACTTTCTTAATTCCCTAGAATTTACGGTGCAGTTTTTCATCGAGTCGCGCGAGCTGGACATCAGGCCGTATGTCGCGCTGCTCGAGGAGCGGCTTACGGCGGAGCTCGACGACCTGATGAAGATCCAGATACGCGAGTACGTCGCATTCATAAAAGACTTTACGCAGCGCGCCAACATCATGGCAAAAAATTTCTTTATCGTCGTTCCCTACGACCCGGCGCTCATAGCGCGCGGTGGTGGGATAACAGGAGCTCTCACGAACCTTATTCCGGCCGGTTCTCCTCAAACCTCGCTTAACGACGAGCAGTTCGAGCAGTACCGCACCCAGCTCGAGCAGAGAATTTCCGTCATAGAGCAGGGCCTCGTGCGCACGGGAGTGCGCGTCGTTAAGCTTGGCACCGAAGAGGCGATAGAGCTTTTTTACAAGCTTTTCAACCCCGGCGAGCTCGAAAAGCCGCTGCAGTTCGCGGCACAGCATCTTTAGCCATGAAAATATTCGACTTTATAAAATACAAGCACCAACCGGAGCCCACGGTAGCCCCTATTTTGCCCGAGCAAATATACAAGCAGGGCGTGCTCGAACTGCAGGATGTTATCGCGCCCTCCGCCCTTAAAATAACTCCGCGGGAAATAAATCTGGGCGACAAAATCGCCAGGACTTTCTTCGTCATGTCATATCCGCGAGTCCTGACCGACAGCTGGTTCAGCCCAATTATCAATCTCGACCGTGTGCTCGACATTTCCATTTTCATCCACCCCATAGACAGCGCCGAAATACTGAAGAAATTCCAAAAAAAGGTCGCCGAAGTGCAGAGCCAGATAATGTCGCGCGAGGAGAAGGGGCTCGTGCGCGACCCTATACTCGACACCGCCTATAAGGATCTCGAGGACCTGCGCGACCAGCTCCAGCAGGCGCAGGAGCGCATATTCGATGTCGGCGTGTACCTTACCATCTACGGATCCACCACCGACGAGCTCGACAAGGCGGAGAGCGAGATAAAGTCAATGCTCGAGTCGCGGCTTGTATACGTAAAGCCAGCGCTATTCCAGCAGGAGCAGGGCTTCAAGTCGGTATTGCCGCTCGGGCGCGACGAGCTTGCGGTCAACTCAAAGCTCAATTCCTCGCCGCTTTCTTCGATATTCCCGTTCGTATCCTTCGACCTGACTTCCGACAAAGGGATACTTTACGGCGTAAACCGGCACAACGCCAGCCTGGTGCTCTTCGACCGCTTTTCGCTCGAGAACTACAACTCCGTCATCTTCGCCAAGTCTGGCTCCGGCAAATCGTACGCGACCAAGTTGGAAATTCTCCGGACGCTTATGTTCGACACCGAGGTAATAGTCATCGACCCTGAAAGGGAATACGAGTTTCTTGCCCAGGCCGTCGGCGGAAGGTACTTCAACATTTCCCTCAATAGCGAGCACCACATAAATCCTTTCGATCTCGCTCCACCGCGCGAGGACGAGTCGCCCGCGGACATATTGCGATCCAACATAGTCGCTCTCGTCGGCATGTTCCGCATAATGCTGGGCGGCCTAACACCCGAGGAGGACGCCATAATGGACCGCGCAATTACCGAAACGTATGCCATGAAAGATATCACCGTTGACTCCAACTTCGCCGAGATAGAGCCGCCGCTCCTATCGGACTTCGAGCTCGTGCTCGCGGGCATGGAGGGCAGTGAGTCGCTGGTACAGCGGCTCTCCAAATATACCAAGGGCACGTGGTCGGGGTTCATCAACCAGCCGACCAACGTAGACCTCAACAAGCGGTTCGTCGTCTTTTCCGTGCGCGACATGGAGGACGACCTTAAGCCTGTTGCCATGTACCTGATAACCCATTACATCTGGAACGCCGTGCGCAAACAGCTCAAAAAGCGCCTGCTCGTCATCGACGAGGCATGGTGGATGATGAAGAGCGACGACACCGCCTCCTTTCTTTACGGGATGGCCAAGCGCGGCCGCAAGTATTATCTCGGACTCGCCACAATTACGCAGGACGTGGACGACTTCTTGAAATCGCCTTACGGCCTCCCCATGATAACCAACTCATCCATCCAGATGCTCTTAAAACAGTCACCGACGACGATAGATAACCTGCAAAAGACCTTCAATCTCTCGGATGAGGAAAAATATCTTCTGCTCGAGAGCGACGTCGGGGAGGGGATATTCTTCGCCGGTCTCAAGCACGTGGCTATAAAAGTGATAGCATCCTACACCGAGGACCAAATAATCACATCCGACCCGTCGCAGGTCCTAGCCCTGCGGCAAAAAAAACAACAGGTACAATGAAACCGAACATGCGGCATGTTTTTTTGCTTTCAGCTTTAGGTTTTTTGTTCGCATTTTATGCACACGCGGAGCAAGTGGAGCCTTTGCAATTTATCGCCGCTCCAGAAACGCCGGGGCCGAGGGAACAGGTCATGATAGAGGCGCAAGGCATAGGCAACTTCCTCGGCAACGCCGATATCATTTGGAGCGTTGACGGAAAAGCCGTGAAGCGGGGCATGGGGGAGCGAACTTTCATCTTCACGACCGGGGCGCTCGGAGAGCGGACAAGCGTGCGCGTAACGATAGACTCGGAAACGCAGGGATTTTTCTCGCGGACTTTCACTTTTACACCTTCGCTCGTTAACTTGGTGTGGGAGGCGGACACGACCGTGCCGCCGCTCTATCGCGGCAAGGCGCTATACAGCGCCGGTTCGCCGCTAAAAGTCGTCGCTTTCCCGACCGTATATTCCGGCTCGTCGCGCGTGGCGCCAAGCGCGCTCTCGTACCAATGGGAGAGGGGCGGCGAGAGCGTCCCGGAGGCCTCGGGCCTCGGACGATATGGCTTTTCTTTTTCAGGCGACCAACTTAAAAATGCGGAAACGGTCGGCGTTGATGTGTATTATGGAAATACAAAGGCGGCGCGGGGCGAAATAACTATTTCGGCCGCGGAGCCGCAGGTGCTTTTTTACGAACGCGACCCTCTGCGCGGCATTTTGTACGAAAAGGCCCTGCCCGCGGCAATCTCGCTTGCGGGAAGGGAAATAACTCTCAAGGCGGAGCCGTTCTATTTTTCTAGCACGGCCAAAAACAGCGGCGCGCTTGCGTATGCGTGGATGCTTGATGGCAACGAAGTCAGCGGTCCGGACAGCGCGAGCGGCCTACTCACCCTGCGCCAGAGCGGCGAGGGGCGCGGACAAGGAGAACTTTCAGTAAGTCTGCAGAATCAGAACCCGGACATGTTCGTGCAGGCGGCACAAAACGCGCTTCAGATAGTCTTCGGCGAATCGTCTAACACACTCTCTTCTTTCTTCGGCTTATGACCAAGCGAACGAGTCAAATGAAAAAGTATTTTTATTTGCGAGTGAGCGCAGGTAATATCTTTGATATGAAGAAATTATTTGTACTATTTTTTTTGTTCTTTATCGCTGCTCCCGCATATGCGGACATAAGCATTCCCGGCCTTCAAACACAGCCGACCGGGCGGCAGGGGATTACGTATACGCCGCTTGAGCCCCTGCCCGGCATCGACCAAAGCGGCACAAACCCGAACTTTGCCGCGTTTTTAGGAGGATTTTTTACTCTTCTTCTCACCATTGGAGGTATTGTCGCGGTAGGGACGCTCGTCATCGCGGGAATAATCTACATGACCTCCGAGGTTATCGGTAAAAAGGAGGAGGCGCGCAAGCGCATACAAAATGCGGTGTGGGGGCTTTTGATACTCATTTCCTCCTATCTCATCCTCAACACAATCAACCCGGACCTACTTGCGTTTAAATTCTTCCTCGGACAAACTTCCGGCGGCCAGCAGCCGGCGCCGACATATTCCACAAGGATAAACTCCGAAACTCCCACAAACAGAGACATCGAAGACTGCGAAAACCAGCAGCCGCCGCGCCGCTTTCGTATACAGTCGGATGGCACATGGCGCTGCGAATAAAATACTATGAACGCTAAATTCATATGGATATCGGGGGCGGCGGCAATACTGGCGGTAATCGCGGCGGCGTGGTTTGTGTTTTCTCCGGCGTCCAGCACGCCGGCAAACCAGACCCAAGAGTTGGGGACGGGCGAGGAGCGCGCTATGTCGACTGACAACTTACGACCGACGACTGACAAACAGAATCAATCCGCACCAATAGACGCCAGCTCAAAAATTTTTAAGATTTCCGACGGGCCGGTCGCCGGAGCGGCTTTGATTCAAACTTTGCGGCCGACGACGACAATCGCCCGTTTTGCCAGCGCCGATCGCGGGCATATTTCCGACCTTGTTCTTGATTCTCCCGGCGCGGTGCCGCGCGCCGTGTCCAACACCACCATTCCGGGCATCGTCCGGGTATTGTGGAGCGTAAAAGGAAACGGGGCTCTTCTACAATACGCCGAAGACGAAACGGTTAAAACCGTCTCGATTTCAAACATGTCCACCACAACGCAATCGGCTAAAGTGCAGTTTCTGCCCAACAACATACAAGACGTCGCGGTTTCGCCCGAAGGGTCTCAAATAGCTTACCTTCTGCGCACGCGGGCGGGCAGCGATGGTTACTTGGCTAAATCCGACGGCAGCGGCTCAAAAAAACTTTTTTCTCTTCCTGTTTCGCAGGCATTGCTCTTATGGCCGGCACCAAACAATCTCCTTGCATACAGCGCCCCCTCGGCGGGAGAACCGGGCATCGCGTTTTCCATCGGAAAAGACGGGACCGTGTCGCCGATACTTTACGCGCCCGGCCTCACGGCCATAGCAAGCCGCGATTTTTCGAAAATCATATACCAGACAGCTTTGAGTGAGCGCTCCACGTACATTTACAATGTCAAAACCGGTCTTTCCACTGGGCTTTCCTTCGATCCGTTCCCGGAAAAATGCATCTGGGGCCCACAAAACCTACTGTACTGCGCGGTGCCCATATCTTATACGGCGCCCGGTTATCTGGACCTCTGGCATAAAGGATCCGCGAGCGCCGCGGATACGATAATTTCTTATGACATCGCAACAGGCAGATCAAAAATAATCGCCTCGCCCGGCAAAGACGGTGGCGAGGAATCCGACATCGTAGAGATTGCTGTCTCTTCGGACGAAAAATATCTGCTTTTTATCCGCAGAGAAGATCGCGGATTATGGGGTGTTCGAATATATTAGTTTTGCAAAACGCTTTCCCGATATTTCAGGACTATGTGTCTGAATTTTCCTTCGCCTGCGGACTCGGTGGATATTTCCGGATCCCCGGCAAACAGCTCGTGCACCACTAGTCTCTCATATGGGGACATTGGGGCCATCTCGACATCGTGCTTGAACAATCTCGCGCGCTGGGCGAGCATGCGGGCGCCCGCGCGCACGCGCTCCATTTGCTGTTCGTGATATCCGTTCACATCTATTAGGAAATTCGCGGCGTCCTCTCCATGTTTTTGCTCGACCAGCCTCCGCGCGAGCGTGTTGATGCTGCGCAAATGCTCGCCTCGCGGCCCTATGAGATGCCCCGGGTCGGGACTTTTGACCTCAACCACGGTTCGATGACCGGCTTTAACCTCCAAGGAGTCAAAATCAAAACCCAGTTTGGCAAGAAGTTCCGCTACGAGCGCGTGGAGCTTATTTTCCATGCGGATACCTTACTCAAATTATCGCTTATGTGCAAGCTGGCGACGTATTAAGAATTCTTGACCAAGAGAAAACACGCCGCTAGCCGCGAAATAAAGCCCCGCAGCCGACGGGAGAAAATAAGAAGTAATTCCCATTAAGGCAGGCAGAAAATACAGCATCATCTGCTTTTGCATGTTGTGCGCTGCGGCGCGTTCCGGCGCAAGATCTCCCGCAGGAGCGTCCACGCGGGCAAGCGAGAGATGAGCTACAAGATATTGCAGTATGGCCACCAGAGAAGCAAGAAGAATGTTCCCGGTCGCAGTAAGGTCCATAAGGCCAAAAAAAATTATACTCACCGCTTCCGGCACTGGTACAAAAGAGTAGAGCAGTCCCGTCGCCAGCTCGGGCAGGCGCGTCTGAAAAAAGGCCCAGTAAAGGGCCAGAAATACCGGAATTTGCACGATTATGGTCAGGATGCTGGAAAACGGCCTGATTCCGCGCTCGCGGAAAAGCGCCATCGTGCGCTCCGCGCGGACCTTTGGATCGTCCTTGTATTTTTTGTTTATCTCGTCTATCTCCTTTTGTGCCGCCTGCATCCCTATCTGCGTGCGTATCTGCGATGCAAACGTCGGATAAAAGAGTGCGCGTATAATGAGCGTGATGGCAATAATGGCCAGTCCGACATCTCCTTGCGGCATAACGCCGACCAAAAATACAAAAACGTTATATATCGGCTGTACTAAAAAAGTTTGGAACATAGTGCTTTTATATCCGCGGGATCAAATTCCTTGTCATTAATAATGACCACCAGGTGTGTTCCTCCCGGCGGTGCGGAAAGGGCGCCAAATGCCTTGCGGCGCAACCTGTTGCGATCCACGGCTTTCCGGGCTATTTTTGTGCTTACAATGACAGCGGCTTTAGCGTGTTTGGCTGGAATATACCGCATCGACACGCGGCCCTGCCGTGCGGATCGTCCGGTCTTTAACACAAAACGCACTTCCGCGGCCATTAAGCGCCATTTTTTGGATAACATTAAACCGCAAGACGTCCGCGCCCCTTGCGTCGCCGGCGTAAAAGCGACTTACTGCCGCCCGCGCTGTGCGACCGTTTGAGGAATCCGTGCGCCCGCGCGCGCTTTCTCTTCTTCGGTTGATAGGTTACTGACATGTGAAGTCAATACTACATCATCCCCAACTTCTCCACAAGTTGTAAACAATGGCTGGGCTTTTGACAGCCGACGCCCCGAGGGCTTATCCTGTCCTTACCTTGCAGTCCATGACTACCACGAAAGAACTTTGGGAAAACGCGCTGGTAGAGCTCGAACTTACCATCTCAAAACCCAACTTCAACACGTGGTTCCGCGATACCCACATAGTCCGCGTCGAAGAGGGCTCGATTTATCTCGGCGTGCCGAGTCAGTTTGCCAGAGACTGGCTCTCGACAAAGTTTCATAAGGATATCCTGCGGTCGCTCCGGATGCTCGAGGAGGGAATACGCAACGTTGAATATGTAATATCACGCGGCTCCAAAAAGGCCCCGGACGAGGTTTGGCGCCTTCCTCCATCTCCAAATGAGCTCCCGCTTGAAGCTGTGCACCAAAAAAGTAATCTTAATCCGCGTTTTACCCTTTCGTCATTTGTCGTCGGTCCGTTCAACGAGCTCGCTAATGCCGCCGCACAGGCCATTATTCGCAAACCGGGAATCGCATACAATCCACTATTCATCTACGGGACCACCGGGCTTGGGAAGACGCACCTTATTCAGGCGGTAGGAAACCACTTTCGCGCGAACGAACCTTCACGAAAAGTGTATTACGTGACTTCTGAACGTTTTTCGATGGACTACGTCTCTGCTTTGCAAGGCGGTGGGGAGAAGGTCCAGCACTTTAAGGAAAAGTATCGTCAATACGACTTACTTATAATGGACGACGTACAGTTTCTAGCCAACCGCGACAAAATAAAAGAGGAATTTTTTCATCTCTTCAATTTTCTGCACGACAATAACAAGCAACTGGTTTTTTCCTCTGACCAACATCCTAACGTGATACAAGGTCTCGAGGACAGGCTAAAAAGTCGGCTTAACGCCGGAATGGTGGTGTCGGTTACACCGCCGGATCACCAATCGCGGCTTGCAATAGTTAGACAAAAGGCATCCGTACATAATGTCGCGTTTCCGGACGACGTTCTTGATTATTTAGCAACTACCATAGAGGGTAATGTTCGCGAACTGGAGGGAGCGCTTAATGCGCTTTTGATCCAAACAGAAATGCGCGGGGAGGCTCTCACTCTGCCGGAGGCGAAGATACTTTTGCGCGGTTCCGGCGCCGGGCAAAAAAAGGTTATCTCCGTGCAAGAGGTGGTAAAGACCGTATCGAGTTTTTATGGGGTTGAAGAAGGAAGTATCTATGAAAAAACGCGACGTAAAGAGGTTGTTCGTCCTAGGCAGGTAATAATGTATATTCTACGGGAAGATTTCCGTATATCTTTTCCAACAATCGGGGAAAAACTTGGTGGTCGGGACCACACAACCGTTATCCACTCCTGCGATAAAATAAGGAATGATTTACAGGTGGATAGCGTGTTGAGTAATGAGTTACACCAGATCAGAATGACACTAAAGTGAAAATTTATACACAGAGGTGTTGATATTGTGATGAGAAAAATATAAAGCCAAATAAACGATTAATCTTCTTTTCCACAATCCACAGCGCTAATAATAATAAATCCTTTTATAAAGACATGAAATTCGAATGTAAGACCGCCGAACTTTTTTCCACAGTTTCCACTACGGCGCGTTTTTCCGAGCGGCGTGCGAGTCTTCCGGTATTGGGTAGTATTCTTATTACGGCGGAAGGCGACAGACTTCTTGTGCGCGCGACCAATCTTGAATGTGGTGTGGAAATCACGATTCCGGCGAAGATACAGTCCGAGGGAATCGTCGCCATACCCGCGTTGGTATTCGCAGGATTTCTCGGAAACGCGCGCGGTAATAGTATAACAGCTTTACTCTCCGGCGAACTTTTTAAAATACAATCATTATCGGCGTCCGCCTCGATAAAAACAATTCCACATGAGGATTTTCCGCTTCTTCCGCGTGTTTCCGCGGAAAAATCCTTTTCTATCAAATGTTCGGATTTATCCCGCGTCATACGGGCTGTTTCATACTGTGCATCACTTTCGGCGGTCAAACCAGAACTTCAAAGTATCATGTTTTACGCCGATGCCGGAAAATTTTTTGCGGTCGCAACCGACTCTTTCAGACTTGCGGAAAAGTCTGTTCCGCTTAATTCCGGCGGCAGTGTGCCGCAGCTCCTTGTTCCGGTCCGTAGCGCGTCTGAGATTATGCGCATACTAGAATCACAGGTTGGAAACGTGGAAATTTATTACAACGAAAATCAACTATCGTTCCAAACTGACCGGATCTATTACACGGGCAGACTTCTTGACGGAACATTTCCGAACTATAAGCAGATAATTCCAAAATCATTTTCTACTGAATCACTTGTATTGCTGGACGACTTTGGAATCGCGCTCAAATCTCTTTCTGTTTTTTCTGATAAATTCGCGCAAGTGTCTCTCTCCATTGATCCGTCGAAAAAAACGATTTCACTCACATCACGTAATCCCGACGTCGGAGAACAGACATCAACCATAAAAACAACAGCAAAAGGCGATGCTGTAACTATATCTTTTAACAGCCGTTATTTGTCGGACGGTCTTCAGTCTATTTTGGGGGAGAGTGTCCGCCTGAATTCCAACGGGCCGGGAAAGCCCATGTTAATTAAGGACGCCTCCGACGACTCATTCCTCTACATCGCAATGCCGATGAACCGGTAGACATGAGATTTTCTTTTTGGTGGATTTTGGGGCTCGTGGGTGCGATAGCGGCACTGCATTTTTGGGGCATCCATTCCGGTGTTTACGAGAGGCAACTTGAAAACGGGTTTGTGTGGTTTGACAACGCACTACACATTCTCGTTGGTATTGTATTTGGACTCACGTGGGTGTGGTTTACGGGGGACGCACGGCAATTCTCGATTTTTACATTTGTTTTTGCCGCCGCTCTCTTGTGGGAAATTGCCGAGTCCGCGCTTTTGTTTTTCGTTCCCGACTTAGCACATAACTTCAAGCTTTACTCTACGTCGCTCGGCGAAGCATCGCTCGACATACTCTCCGATCTCGCCGGTGCCGCACTACTGCTCTCCGTAGTTTTTAGAGAATTTCGTAATAGAATGGCGTAGTTTGTTGTTGCACAGGCGGCTGTCCTGGTTGTGGCTGTTGCGGTGGTATCTGTGTTCCAGCCGATGCCGGCTGGAGCTCCTGTGGCGGAGGCGCAAACACGGCCGAACCTGCCCATGCACGCACAGGTGTCTCCCAAAAGGTGTATTGCGGGTCGTTTGCCGGATTTATGGGCGGCACCCCGGTCGGATCTTTTTTGTCCACCCAGTACAAAATTTCATGCACCAGACCGTCTCCTCCCGGCACTTGCCATTCCCCGCGCAGTGCAGGCTTTTGCGCGGACTGCCTATCCGAGCGGCTAAAATACTCGGCGGGGTATATAGAAAGTGCATATTGCATCACCTCGGCCCATATGGGGCCGACGACAAGTCCCGAGACGCGCCCTTTCTGCATCGGTGAATTATCGTTGTTTCCAGCCCATATACCCATCACAACATTTGGTGTATATCCAATAGTCCATGCATCGCGGTAATTGTCGGTGGTGCCTGTCTTTAGTGCCACATCATGTCCTGGGAAGGAGAGTACGGCATTTACCCCCAAAGGCTCGCGCGCCTGCGTGTCGGAGAGTATGTCATTTATCTGCTGGGCTATTTCCGGTTCGAGCACCTGGGTGCCAACGGGGCTTGAATTGTCCTCTATTATTCTTCCAGCCGCGTCCTCGATGCGCAGAATTGCCGTCGGATCATACCGCACCCCGTTTTGGGCGAACACGCCGTATGCGCTTGTCATATCGAGCAGGGTCACTTCGCCGCCGCCCAGGACCAATGTCAGTCCGTATCGTGCCGGATCGGCGAGAGTCGTTATACCCATCGACTTTGCGAGGGTAATGGAATCGCGCAGCCCGGCCAGATACAAAACTTTAACCGCGGGGATGTTTATGGACTGTGCGAGCGCATTGCGCAGTGAAATCGGCCCGCGGAACTTGTTGTCGTAGTTGTCCGGGCTGTAACAGTCGCCGTCGCTGGTCTGATTATAAGGAGAGCAGGCAGTCGAAAACTGCGTCTTAAGGTCAAAAACGACGGTGTCTGGCGTATACCCTTTACGGAACGCCTCGGCATACACGAAGGGTTTAAAAGCCGAACCAGGCTGCCGCCCGGGTTTCGTTGCCGCCGCGTTGTACGCGCCGGGTATTTCCGTATCGAAATAATTACGCGAACCGACCATTGCCAAAATTCCGCCGGTCTTTGGGTCTATTGCCACGAGCGCGGCGTTGGAAGCTTTAAACTTCTCGTCGTTGCGCATAGCACCATCGTAAATGGCCTGCTCCGCCTTGCCTTGCAGGTCGGCGTCAAGCGTCGTCAAAACGCGCCAGCCGCCGCGCTCTAGAGCGTCCTCGCCGTACTTGTCTTCCAGATACTGCCGCACGTAAAATACAAAATGCGGCGCTTGTATACTTCTGTCTTTCGGAGGGACAAAAGCGACTGCCGCCGCCCTTGCCTCGTCGAGCTCCTCTTTGGTTATGTAACCGTGCTCGTACATCTTGTCCAGCACAAGATTCTTGCGGACATCGAGCTGTTCATTGCGGCCGCTCTCGCCCGCGCGGTACGGGCTAAGCCTTGTCGGGGCGGGCAGTACTGCGGCAAGGTAAGCCGCCTCGGGCAAAGTAACGTCGCTGGCATGCTTGCCGAAGAAAGCCATTGATGCCTCTTCGACTCCGTAGAGCTCCCCCCCGTACGGCACTTGATTTAAATAAAGCTCCAGTATTTGGTCTTTGGAGAACTGCCTTTCCATCTTGAGCGCCAGCACCCACTCCTTCAGTTTGCGCGATATCGTCTTGTCTCTCGTAAGGACCGTAAGCTTGACTACCTGCTGGGTTATAGTCGAACCGCCCTGCCCCAAAAGGTCCCCGCCGACAAGATTCATCACCGCGGCGCGCGCAATGGCTTTGGGCTTGATGCCGTTGTGCGTATAAAACTCCGGGTCCTCAATGGCGAGCACGGCGTGCTCCGCGTTGGGGGAAATTGCGGAGAGCGGTATCAGCGTGCGCTGCATGTTGCCGTGCAGGTCGTAGAGAAGGACGCTGCCGGTGCGGTCGTATATTTTTACGGATTGCTCCACGACGCGGCTCTCGAGCGAAGAGAGATCGGGTATATCAAGCGTCGCAGCCCAAAGCACGGTAACGCCGCCGAGGAAAAGCGCCCCCGCTCCGCCCCAAAGCAAAAACAATTTTCCGTGCTCGCGCGCGTAGGAGACGGAAAAATTAAAGTGCCGGTCAGCAATTTTAAACACAGGTTCAAAGTATCGGAGAATGCGTGAGACAAAACGTCGCATTGGTGTAGTATAGCAATATGTCTATTTTCTCGCGCCGGGCGGAAATAGTAACTGACGAAAATAAAATAGACGAGCTTCTCTCGCGCGGTGTTGCGGAAGCGATCGTCAGGAACGATTTGCGCAGGAAACTGCTTTCTGGCAAGCGCCTGCGCGTCAAGCTTGGGATCGATCCGACATCGCCAGACCTACACATCGGCCGCTCCATACCACTGTTAAAACTTCGCGATTTCCAAACGCTCGGGCACAAGGTGGTGCTTATAGTCGGTGACTTCACTGCAGTTATCGGAGACACTTCCGACAAGGATGCCGAGCGCCCGATGCTCGCCAGAGAGGACATAGAAAAGAACAAGAAAACTTATTACGACCAGATAGGAAAACTTATTGACCTCTCGCTCGCTGAATTCCGATACAACAGCGAGTGGCTTGCGCCGCTGACCTATCGCGAGATAGGCGAGCACGCGGATCTTTTTTCAGTCGCGGATTTTATCTCCCGCGACAATATCGCCAGCCGGCTCAAGGCGGGCAAACGCGTTTCCCTGCGCGAGGTCCTTTACCCGCTGATGCAGGGATACGACAGCGTGGCAATCAAGGCAGACGTTGAGCTCGGCGGTACGGACCAGAAATTCAATCTGCTTGCCGGCCGCACTCTGCAGGAAAAATATGGGCAAGAGCCTCAAAATATAGTAATGAATCCGCTCGTAGAAGGACTCGATGGCCGCAAAATGAGCTCGAGCTGGGGCAACGTTATACCGCTCACCGCGTCCCCGAGCGATATGTACGGCAAAGTAATGAGCATGGCAGACGCGCAGGTGCGGACTTATTTTGAGCTTTGTACGCGCGTGCCGACTGGAGAAATTGAACGGATAATGGAGATGCATCCAAAAGAATCGAAAATGTCTCTAGCTAAGGAAATCGTAGAGATGTACCACGGCAAAGACGCCGCAGAAAAAGCGCAGAGCGGATTCATGCAGCCCGGCGATGCTCCAGAGTATAAATTTCTGCGCGGCGGGAAAATTCGTGACATCGCGGACACGGTGGGGATTTCGGTGAGCGAGCTACGCCGTCTTGTAAGCGCCGGCGCAATAGAAGTTGTTGGAGGTGAAAAAATAGAAAATATCGATGCAGGACTGAAAGACTGCACTCTCAAAATAGGCAAGCATCGATTTTTGAAAATAACGTTCGAGTAAAAACCCCGCCGCGGCGGGGTTTTTACTCATATCTCCTCCTCGTCCACTCCTTCTTCCTCCTCTTCGTCCCCGTCCTCACCGGTCTCGATATCGGTATCCTCGGGCTCGCCCTGCATAAACTCCTCAGCGAACTCGTCGTACATGGTTCCCATAAGTTACGTGGTAATTTTACGATCCTACTCGATACCCCCGTGTTGTATCAAATTAACGCAAGCTGGCAAGGCAAGTAATCCCCACAGCTATGGCATCCATCTCGTCGTCAAGCCGACGCCTGTCGGTTTTTAAATTCAGCAAGCGCAAAACCATTGAGGAAACCGCGCGCTTGTCGCTCTTGCCGTAACCGGTTATGGCGACCTTCACTGCCGCCGGAGCGAACTGAAGCACTGCTATGCCTTTCCCGGCGGCCACATAGGCGAGCATCCCGCGCACCTCGGCCACCTGCATCGCGGTCTTGGCATTCTTCTCAAAAAAAATCTGTTCGAGCGCCACCGCGTCGGGATGCCATTTTTTTATCAACCGCTCCGCCTCTTTGCCGAGCTGTGCCAGCCGCTCGTAAAATTCTAATTTTGACGAGGTCCGAATGCAATCGGAAAATAACAACAAATCTTTTTCCAAAACCGCCACGCCCAACCGCTCGTACCCGGGATCAAAAGCCAGTACTCTCATTCTGCATTGGTGTAAATTTCGTTGACATCGTCATGTTCTTCAAGTGTGTCGGTAAGGTCCGCGAGTTTTTGCATATCCTCGCCTGAAAGCTCGAGAGGAGAGAGCGGTTCGAGTTTGCCCTCGGGGTTTTTTTGAAAAGCCCAGAGCGCCGCACCGGGATTTGCCAAAGTACTGCCGTATTCGCCTAGGATATGCTTTATCTCTTGGCTGGTCCGGTTGCGATTGTCTGTGTAACCCTCGATAACAAGGGCGACGCCGCCGGGACCGTATGCCTCGTAAGTTACTGGTTCGAGCTCGCCGCTCTGGGACGCTTTTTCTATGGCGCGGTCGATGTTTTCCGAGGGCATGTTCGCCGCACGCGCTTTGTCAACGGCGGCGCGTAAATTCGGCGCCGAGCGGTCGCCTTTTGCCTTGCGCGCCTCGACGGCGATAAAGCGCACTAGTTTGGAGAAAAGCGCCGACTTTTTTGCGTCACTAGTCCCCTTTTTATGCTTGAGTTTCGCCCACTTGCTGTGCCCGGCCATTCAACTAATTTACAACAAACGGCTGACAACTTACAATAGCCGCTGATTTAAGTCGGCGGGGGGTTCTTTGCCGAGATGTTTGTAAGCGGCCGCGGTGGCGACGCGGCCGCCGCGCGGGGTGCGCTCGATGAGTCCGAGCTGCAGAAGAAAAGGTTCGTGCACCTCGCTTATGGTCGCCGGTTCCTCTGCAAGCGCGGCCGCGAGCGCATTAACGCCCGCCGGCCCGCCCTGAAACCGCTCTATAAGGGCCGCGAGCAGTTTGCGGTCTAGCGGAGTAAGTCCGAGCACGTCCACCTCGAGCATAAAAAGAGCCTCTCCAACGGTTTTACCCGAGAGGGGAGAGCGCTTCAACTGCGCGTAATCGCGCGCGCGCTTCAGCAGATAATTCGCCGTGCGCGGCGTGGCGCGCGAGCGGCGCGCTATTTCCGTTATTCCGTCCGCATCGATCTTGACTTCAAGTATTTTCGCCGAGCGCTTGATTATCCGGGCTATCTCATCCTCGGAATAGAATTCAAGCCGGAAGGACCCGCCGCTAAAGCGGCTACGCAGAGGCGCGGAGAGGTCGGCGACGCGCGTCGTCGCGGCCACAAGGGTAAAGGGAGGCAGCGGTAGCTCTATGGTGCGAGCGGAGGGTCCCTTGCCGATTATTATGTTGAGCACTCCACTCTCCATCGCGGGATAAAGGACTTCCTCTATGGCGCGCGGGAGCCGGTGTATCTCGTCGATGAAAAGAACGTCTCCTTGTCCCAGGTTGGTGAGCAGCGCGGCAAGGTCCCCGACGCGCTCGACGGCGGGGCCGGAGGTCGCTCGCATGGCGCCGCCAAGCTCGCGGGCTATCAAGTGCGCGAGCGTGGTTTTGCCGAGCCCTGGAGGTCCGTAAAAAAGCACATGCTCGGGCGGAGCCCCCCGCTCTTTGGCGGCGGATATCAGGATATGAAGGTTGTTTTTTATGGGTTCCTGCCCGACATACTCCTCCCACTGCGCGGGGCGAAGCGTTTGGTCCAAAAAAACCTCGCTAGTCTGGTCCTTATTGGCAGTGTTTGACATTGAAACGATACTATGCTATACTAACAATTAGTCGGGCTCATGCATCTCTAAGCAACATTTCGGATTGACAGCAAGGACGCTCCGGCGGCTAGCTTTACGTTTTTTTGCGGGAGTTATCCTCAGCCGTATTTTCCGCTTTTCACTTGTTTGAAACTGCTGTTGCTTAGAGGTGCTTTGGCCTGACTTGCCGCCGGCAAGTCAAAATACTGCTCAAACAGTATCAAGGTCCACCACCCTCCGCAACTCTTCGAGCGAACTCACTCCGCGAAGTATCTTTATCACGCCGTCCTGCGGCATGGTAGGGATGCCTTGCGGGAGCGCCGCGCGCGCTATTTCGCGTTCGGAGGGTTTCGTTCGCAAAATTTCTTCTATAGCGCTGTCCATAAAGACAGCCTCGAAGATGCCGATGCGCCCCTTGTAGCCGCGGCCGCTGCACTCCGGACACCCTTGCGGCGCGGCTTCCCAGACCTTGTCCGTTTCCGCGGGCACCAGAGACTTGTCAGTTATCGCGGCCAAGTGTTTTTGTATCAGCCGTTGTTCGTCATCGGTTGCCGGCCGTTTAATCCTGCACGCGGTACAAAGCTTGCGCACCAGCCTCTGGGCCATCGCGACATTTACCGAAGAGCTCAAAACTTTTTCATCCACTCCAAGGTCAATGAGGCGGGGAAAAGAGCCCGCCGCGTTGTTGGTGTGCAGTGTAGAGAAGACAAGGTGCCCCGTCAAAGCGGCGTTTATTGCCGTCTCGGCGACCTCCGAGTCTCGGATCTCGCCGACCATAATTATGTCCGGATCCTGCCTAAGGGCGCTGCGCAGTCCGGAGGCGAAGGTATATGTTTTTTTGTCCACCTGCGTCTGCACAAGCCCCTGCAGGTGATACTCTATGGGGTCTTCGATAGTGATTATTTTCGTGCCGGTGGAGTTTACCTTGCGCAAAAATGCGTAGAGAGTCGTCGTCTTGCCCGAGCCGGTGGGGCCGGTCGTCAATATCATGCCGTTCGGCTTCGCTATTTCTTTTTCTATCCTAAGACGCAATTTTTCCTCGAGCCCCAACTCCTCGAGCGGCACTCCTATGCTCTTGGGGTTTAAGATGCGCAGGACCAATGTCTCGGCGTAGTTGCCGGGTAGAACACTGGTGCGCAGCTCCATCTCGTCGCCTTTTATTTTTATCGAAAACCTCCCGTCCTGCGCCTCGCTGGTGACATTGAGCTTGAGGCCGGAGAGCAGTTTGAGCCGCGAGAGGAGAAGCTTGTAAGTTTCGTGGTCGAAGGTAAGAACATCCACCAAGACGCCGTCGAGCCTATAGCGCAGCCGCACCTTATCCTCCTCCGGCTCGAAGTGTATGTCCGAGGCGCTGGTCGAAAGCCCGCCGGCCAGAATAACTTCGAGAATGCGTGTTATGCGATATGCACGCTTAAGTTCTATCGCCTCGTTTATGAGCTTGCCGATATCCTCGAGGCCGTGCACTTTGGCCAGCAGACTTTCGAGCTCCTCGCTCGAGAGTTCGAAGACGCCCGCGGTAGACTGCGTGGCATAGGAAAGCTCGGCATAGTGCGCGAATGCCCTCTTCAAACTCTCTTGCGAGGTCATGTAAAGCGCTACCTCGAAGCCGCGGTCCCGCAGCTTTTTTGCGAGGAGTTTTACTTTCGGATTCTCCGGCGCCCGCGCCGCCAGCGAAATGCGCTTTCCTATTTTGCCGAACACCGCCGCCTCGGCGTCGCGGGCCTCCGCCTCGGGTATAAGCCGCAGGGCATCGGTATTGACCGCCACGAGCGAGAGGTCCGCGTACTCGACCCCGTATTTTTGTGAGAGCATCTGCGCGAGCTCTTCCTCCTCGCGCCGCTTGAGGAATTCGATATGTTTTTGCTGTTCCTGATCGTTAAAAACTGGCATTTACTTATATTGTACATCGGGTTTTGGTAGAGTTATGCCATGAGAGTTCGACGGCAAGAGCTTCCGGAGTTCGTAGGCAATGTCATGTCCATGCTCGCCATACGGCCGCGGAAGAACGTCGCGACGGTGATAGGTCTGCACGGAGAACTTGGCGCTGGGAAGACCACCTTCGTGCAGGAGGTTGCAAAAAAGCTCGGCGTCGGGGAAAAGGTGCAAAGCCCGACGTACGTGCTAATAAAAAAGTATCAAATTCCGACCCAAGGCGACGCCTTAGCACCAAGACTCTCTAAGGCGTCGCCTTTTTCTGAATTAGTGCACATAGACGCATACCGCCTTAATTCCGCAGGAGAGTTTGCAGCATTGAGGATTGGTGAAATTTTTGGGGATTCCGCAAACCTGATCTTTATCGAATGGCCCGAACGCGTTTCGGCGGCCTTGCCCGCGCCCGACCTCGTAATCAAATTTTCCTCGGAAGGTGCGGGCGAAAGCGAGCGTTTTATCGAGATAGAAAAGTAGTACTATAGCTGGGATGAGCGGGAAGAAGCGGTTGGTAGTGCTTGATACCCATGCGATATTGCATCGGGCGTATCACGCCCTGCCCGACTTTTCCTCGAGCCGCGGCGAGCCCACGGGCGCGCTCTACGGGCTTGTCTCCATGCTCGTCAAAATAATCAACGACCTTAAGCCTGACTACATCGCCGCGGCATACGACCTGCCTGGAAAAACGTACCGGCACGCCGCGTACGAAAAGTACAAGGCCACGCGCGCGAAGACGAAGGATGATCTCGCGGTGCAGATAAACCGCGCGCGCGACGTCCTCCGAGCGTTCGGGATACCTCTGTACGAGAGGGAGGGCTTCGAGGCCGACGATGTCATTGGCACGCTTGTCGAGAAGGTAAAAAATCAGAAAGACCTGGAAGTTATAATCGCCTCCGGTGACATGGACACCCTGCAGCTGGTCAGCGGCGAGCGCGTGCGCGTTTTTACGTTCAAAAAAGGGCTCTCCGAAACAGCCCTCTACGACGAAAAAGCGGTCAAGACGCGCTACGGCTTCGGGCCCTCGTGCCTTCCGGATTACAAAGGTCTGCGCGGCGACCCTTCCGACAATATTCCGGGCGTCAGGGGCATCGGGGAGAAGACTGCCGCTGTTTTGATAGCGCATTTCGGCTCCATAGAAAAGCTCTATGCCGCGCTCAAGAAGGAGCCGAAAAAAGTGCAGGCGCTCGGCGTCAGAGCCGGGGCGGTTCAGAAGTTGAATGAGCAGGAAGAGGAGGCTAAATTCTCGAAGCTTTTGTGCGAGATACGGCGGGACGTGCCGATGGAATTTGCTCTGCCGGAAAAGAGCTGGCGCGAGAGCATGGACATGAACGCGGCGCTAGGCATAATTTCGGAATTGGAATTCAGGTCGCTAATACCGCGAGTCCGGGAAGTCTTTTCGGTTACGGTAAAACCAACCGTCAGTTTTGCGAAGCCCGATTTGGAAAAGGCGGCGCTTGCAGTCTGGGTATTGGATTCCAATATAACGCAACCGGAGATGGAGGATGTCTTGCGGGTCGGGAGGAGCAATGACTTCGACAAAGCGTTCGCGAACATCAGGCAAGAAATAAAAGAGCGGCAGCTTGACCTGGTGTACGAAAAAATAGAGCTCCCGCTCATGCCGGTTTTGCGGCGCATGGAGGAGCGCGGCGTGCTCATAGACAAGACGTTCCTTAGAAAACTCTCCGGCGATTACACTGGGGAGCTCAAAAAAATCGCGGCGAAGATTTATGAGGCTGCGGGGGGCAAATTCAACATCAACTCCCCGAAACAGCTTGGCGAAGTATTGTTCGACAAGCTCGGCCTCTCCGTAAAAAACCAAAAAAAGACCGCGGGCGGGTCGCTCTCGACCCGCGAGAGCGAGCTCCACAAGCTGCGCGCCTTGCATCCGGTCATTGACGACGTATTGGCGCACCGCGAGCTTTCAAAACTCCTATCGACCTATATCAACGCCATCCCCGCCCTGCTCGACAAGAAAGACCGCCTGCACACGCATTTTGTGCAGACAGGAACGACGACAGGGCGCCTCTCCTCGCAAGAGCCCAACCTGCAGAACATCCCTATAAAGTCCGATCTGGGGCGCGCCATACGCCACGCCTTCGTTGCGGACAAAGGGATGAGCTTGGTCTCGTTCGACTACAGCCAGATAGAGCTGCGCATCGCGGCGTTTCTCTCGGGCGACGAGGCGTTATCGGACATATTTAAAAAGGGTCGCGACGTACATGCGGAGGTTGCCGCGCGCGTCTTCGGGGTCGCTGGCGGGGAAGTTACCTACGAGCAGCGCCGCGCCGCCAAAGTCATCAACTTCGGCATTCTCTACGGCATGGGTGTCGTCTCGCTCCAGCAGTCGCTCGGCACGTCTCGCAGGGAGGCGCAGGAATTTTATGACCAGTACTTTTCAGCCTTTCCGCGGCTTGCGGAGTATCTGGAGGAGGTAAAGGCCGACGCGGCGCGGCGCGGCTATACGCAGACGCACTTCGGACGGCGACGCTACTTCGAGGGCATAAAATCATCAATCCCTTACGTACGTGCCGCCGCCGAGCGCATGGCACTCAATGCTCCCATACAAGGCACGCAGGCCGACATAGTCAAACTCGCGATGATAGATATAGACAAATTTTTGGCGCAAGGGACGAAGGGCCTGCCTGCCGGCAGGCAGGGACATCTCTTGCTCCAAGTGCACGACGAGCTTTTGTTCGAGATAAGCGAGGAAGAGGTCGGGGAATGCGCGCCGGTGATAAAGAAAATGATGGAAGGCGTCCTTCCGGAAAAAGAAAGGAGGGGAATACCGTTTACCGCGGAGGGCAAGATTGGGAAGAATTGGGGGGAAATGAAAAATATCTAGGTGCAAAGAATATGATCTCGGTATTAGTCGGAAAACGGGCGAAAAAAGCGGATGAGCTGAAGTGGGAGGAAATGACCTCCGAAGAGGTCCTTACGCTAGCATCGACGCCGGCTCTGTTTGGAGGAGCGCGGACATTCGTCTTGTCCGGTGTTTTTTATGGTGAGCGCGGCGAGGAATTTTTGGGGCTTGCGAAGGCGCTCGGGGAGTCGCCACACGCGTTCGTTTTTGAGGAGGAGAAGTTGTTCAAGAGCGAAGGAGTACAAGTTCGATCCATTCAACCTGTCCGCGGCGCTCGCCGCGCGCGACAAGAAGGGACTGTGGCTCGGGTTGTATCAGGCCCTGCGCGCGGGGGAAAAACCAGAGGCCGTAGCCGGACTTCTCGCATGGAAGGCGCGGTCAATTGGCGACAAAAAGTTGTCGCGCGAGCTCACTTTCCTTTATCACGACTCCCACCGCGGCGCGGGGGACCTGGAGCTCCTTCTTGAGCGATTCGCTTTAAAATTGTAGAATATTTTCAATCCGCCCGTAGCTCAATCCGGTAGAGCAGTTGCCTTTTAAGCAATTGGTTGAAGGTTCAAATCCTTCCGGGCGGACAAATGGAAAAGCCCGTCCTGTACCGGCCGGTACAGGACGGGCTTTTCGAAACCCGAAAGAAACTTATTTGACCGCGGCGAGGACCGTTGCGGCGGCGCTGTAGGAAGCTGCGAGCTTGTCGTTGGAGGCCTTGTACTCCGCTTTGGTTTTTGCCGTCGAGCCGAGAGAGGTCGCGTCGGAAGCCTTGATGCCTATTTCCTTCCACGAGGCCGTGAGCGAGACATTGTTCTTCATCGCCACGCGCGCTTCTGTCCTGCGAGAGAATTCCCGTAAAGAGCTTGCGGTCTGCTGGATGCGATCTGCGACTCCGGTCATCTTGAGCGCAAAGGCCGCGTCGGCCAGTGCAATGTCAGCGACGTTTAATTTTATCTGCGCGTCTACCGCCGCGAGGTCCTGCGCGAGCGACTCGCTCGTTACATTCTCGGCCGGAGGCGCGATAACGGCCGGAGCATTAGTGCCGAGTGCGGCGCTTTGCGAGAGGCCGGGTATTGAGTTAAAAAGCCCGCTCCACCACGCGAGCGCGGCAAGCATTATCACGATCACTATAATCCACAATGCTGTTTGAGACATGAAAATGAATATTGATAAGTTAATAAACCACTTCTTTTATGAGTATATCACCTTATAGATGTAGGTCGTAGGCAAGCGCGCCCGCGCCAGAGAGAAGCAGAGAGAAAAGTATGGCAATTGCGAGTAATCGAGTACCCGTTGAAAGCGTTACTAACGCCCTATATTTCGTCGGGACGAAAAAGCTTGCTATCCAAAACACTAGCGCGAAAAGCGCTGCCCATTGCGTGTAGTACCCGATCAAAAACATACCGCCGAGAATTGCATTTGCGGCGATGTTTGCCCAACCGATGTATAACTTAGTCTCGGCGCCGCTATTTTTCCAGGTCGCATATGCAACGTAAAACGACAACAGACCAACGGCCAGACGCAGCATCGTCGGCGCAAAGAATGAATAAACTAAAAGTTCCGGAAATGGATTCAACATATTATTGTTCGGGCGCCCACGGCGCGGGTTGTCCTATCTCCGGACCATACGACTCGCCGGTGCCCACAGGAGGCGGTGGCTGAATAAATATGCCGCGCAGGCTGGCACGTTTGGGGCCGTCGTTGTAGTACCACAGAAGAGCTAAAACAATGATAATGCCAGCGACAAACCAGACGTTTTGAAAGTCGCTTCCGCCCTCTTTTTCTTCTGCCATACTCTCATTAAACCACAGATCTCAAATTCCAAAATCCAAACTGTTTGTAATTTGCTATTTGTTATTTGGAGTTTTCGTAGCCGAGTTTTTGGAGTTCTTCCTCGGCTACGGCGGCGTCGCACCACGGCTCTTTTTTACCGCGCGGCCCCATTATGTAGGGGTCGGTGCCCTTGCCGGTGATCAGAACGGTGACACTCTGATCACCTTGAGCCTGCCGAAGGGTTTGTGCTTCCTTAAGCGCCTCGCGTATTGCTTGTCGCCTATCAAGCACCACTCTCGGCGTCTTGCGCGAAAACCCGCCGGCGATCTCTTCCATTATCTTTTTCGGGTCCTCGTCGTACGGATCCTCGTTGGTCAATATCGCGGTATCGCAAAATCTCTCTGCAACCTTGCCCATTTCCGGACGTTTCCATTTGTCTCGTCCGCCGCCGGTCGAGCCCAAGACGCAAATCAATTTTCTAGAGGTGACACCTCTAGGTTCTAGAGGCGTCGCCTCCGCGGGTTTATATGTTTCATAAAGAGCCTTGAGCGAGTCGGGCGTATGGGCATAATCAACCACGACGTGGAACGGCTGTCCGTGCTCTATGCGCTGCGCGCGGCCGGGTATAGGAGCGATATGCTCGAGTGCTTTCTTGCTTACGGAAGCCTCGATGCCGAGCGTCTCTACAAGCGCGAGTGCGGCGAGGCAGTTCTTCAAATTGAACAGTCCGGGGAGAGGCACGGAAAAAAGCTCTCCTCTCTTCCAGACAAAACGCAGACTTTTTTCGTCGGCTTGGTACGGTTCCGCGTCGCGAAGAGAAAATGGAATTCTTTTTTCCGCCTCCGCCTCCAAGAATCTGCCTCCGTACTCATCGTCGGCGTTCGCCACGATAATTCGCGGGCGCTTCCGCGAGAGAGCGAGGTGCCTTGCGAGCGACAGCTTAGCCAGCGCATACTGCTCTAGCCCGCCGTGCGACTCTAAATGCTCGGGCGCCAAGTTAAGAAATACGAGCGCGTCCAAAGCGATTCCCTTGTGCCTGTACTGCGCCGCGCCCTCGGAAGTCATTTCGATGACGGCATGGGTGCATCCGGCATTCGCCGCCTTGCGCAAAAATTTCTGCAGAAAAAACCGCCCAGGCGTCGTCATTTTGTAAAGATTGCATTCGCTCTCATCGCCAATGGCGAAGCGGATGGTTGAAACGACGGCCGTTTTATGCCCGACCGCGCGCAAAATGGCAGCCACCAGCTCGACCGTCGTCGACTTTCCCTTGGTGCCCGTGACAGCTATCACAAAAAGCTCTCGTGAAGGGAATCCGTACAGGAAGGCGCCGAGGTGTGCTAGCGTTAAATGATAAAAATCTAGCAGGGGCTTCGGGATGATTTTTTTCAGGAGTTCTTTCATGGCGCTTCACCCCATGCTTTTCAGAGCGGCCGCAAGGCGGTCGCGCGTTCCCGTTACTTTTTCCGGCACCTTCCCCAGAGCCTTTCGCGACTCGTCCGCGCGATAGCCAAGAGCCAGAAGTGCCTCGATGACCTCAAAATCTTCCGAAGACCTCGCTCCGAGCGCGGACGAAGCACCTCCAATTTCGGCAATAAGCTTGTCCCGCAATTCCACAACTACGCGCTCCGCGCTCTTTTTGCCTATGCCGAATACTTTGGTGAGCGCCGAGGAGTCGCCGTGCGCTATCGAGCGCTTGAGGGTTTTAACATCGGCGACGTTCAATATTCCGAGCGCGGTCTTGGGTCCCACGCCCGAGACGGCGAGAAGCTGTTTGAAAAACGCGTGCTCCTCTCTTGTGGGGAAACCGTATAGATCGATTGCATCCTCGCGCACGGCCGTGTGGATAAAGAGAGAAATTTGTTTTTCTTTTTTCAGCCCGCGACCCCCGCAAGCTTGCCGATCATATGCATATAGAGTACACTCCGCCCATGGCAATTACCAAGTCGGCTAAAAAAGCGCACCGGGCCTCATTGAACAAAAAGGAGTTTAACGACGTCCGCCGCGTGGCCGTGCGCGCCGCGCTCAAGGCTGTGCGAGGGGCGCAAAAGGGCGACCAGAAGACGCTAGCCGTGGCATACAAGGCAATAGACAAGGCGCAAAAGCGCGGGCTGATAAAAAAGAACACGGCCGCGCGCCGCAAGGCAAGCGTAGCCAAACTTCTTAGGGCGTAATTTTGGCGCTTCCACCAGGAATCGAACCTGGATCTCAAGCTTCGGAGGCTTGTGTTCTATCCGTTGAACTATGGAAGCTTTCGCTGGTGCTCCCGTGAGGAATCGAACCCCAATTACAACCTCCGCAAGGTTGCGTCCTATCCGTTAGACGACGGGAGCAGTTACTCAACCCCGTAAGGGAAGATATATAAATAGATATCACAACCCGAACAATTCCGCGAGATATTCTCCGATGTGCGCCTCCTGCTCCTCTTCTTTGGCGAAGCGGCGGGCATAAGCCCGCACGCTCCCAGCGCGCACAGCGCTTTCAAGCGGTATGACAAGCTGGGGGTGGAGAATGCCCCTGGTTGTTACAAGCAAGCGTCCCTGCAAGCCCTGCTCCTCGTTAAAGGGCTCTGCCCAAAACGAGTCGATGGTGTCCCAGCGGTAGAGAGTGCCGTCCAAAGAAAGTCCGCGCGGATCGAGCCGCACGACATGCTCGCGCGGGCCGCGTGCGGACAAAACGCCGATAGAGCCCGCCGCTATCGCGATTATGAGCGCAAATAGTACATTGCCCATGAATAGTGAGAGCCCCGCCCCCACAAGCGCGAGAAGCCCGAGTGCCCAATACCAGTCGTTGGAGCGCTCGCGATGCTCGTGCGTCGAAACGGTCCAAAACATCCCCTCCTCGGCCATTCTGTAAGTATACAACCGCGTGGCGGCGGTGTATTGTTTTTGTGCACGGAGGGTTGCGGCGAATGGTAAGCCACTAGTCTTGAAAACTAGGGCCCGCAAGGGCTTGCAGGTTCGAGTCCTGCACCCTCCGCCAGAAAGGAAATTGCAAATGCGAGCTGTCCGCCTCGCTTCGCTCGGCGGCTAATTCGTATTGGATTTTTGGCGAAAAAGAAGCGGATTTATCAAACAAAATATGGTTCGAGCCGATTTGTTTTAGAAATGTTGTCATTTCGGACTTATCCCCACTCTGTACCAATTTTGACGCGTGATTAAGGGATTTTACAAACTCACGAGCCGGTTCGAGCCAAGACACACTTCCGTTCTCGATTTCGATTATTTCTTCGTTGCACTCGACCTTTCGCGAGAGCAATTTTTGCTTTTGCGCGGCGTATTCCTCGGTTGAAACTATTTCGTCGAGATATGCAGAAAGCAATTTGTCCAACTTTACGCCAATGTCAATTATTTCACTTTTGAGATTCTGCAAAATTTCTCGGCTACTTGATTTTGCTTTCTGCTCGTCCTTGTCTAACTCGTGCAAAACTTTCTCGGTGTCTTGGTTCGATAAAGAAACTTTTTGAAGAAAACTTTTCACTTGTTCGGTGAGCATTTCCTCGCGGACATATTTTTGTGAACACATTTCGCGTTTCTTGGTACAACGATAATAGTTATGTCCTTTTTGCACTTCGGCGGTAAT
>Ga0075902_113_pt1 | contig 6649 bp, 7 predicted proteins | sample RifGroA1_FD_68321 | JGI IMG/M metagenome (GOLD analysis project Ga0075902, IMG submission 68321) | Parcubacteria (Adlerbacteria) bacterium GW2011_GWA1_54_10
TGCAGTCGTACCGAAGCGCGATCTTCACCGTGTTGTCTTGAGAACCCGCATCCGCGACGATGATCTCGTAATCTTGGAACTCCTGCTTTTTGATGGATTCTAAAAGCAGGGGCAGATTTTTCTCTTCGTTCAGGGTCGGGATAATAATGCTGAGTTTGGGCCGATTCATCCCTACCAGTATATCATACGTTCCTTTCTGATTCTCCAGACAAAGATACCGGCTGCTGCAAACAGTGCAACGGAGATCCAGAAGGCTCCGTCGCCCACGGCAAGGGCCGCAAAGGGAAGATACGAGAATGCTTCTGCGACAAAAGAGAAGTAGAAAAGAAGGAATGCGAGGGGCAGGGAAAAAAGAAATGCTCCGGCCGACCCCGCAATGCTTCCCGCTATCAGGAATACCAAACCGGCTCCGATAAGCAGCGGGGCTATGGGGCCTATGAGAATATTGGTGATCGGAGAAACAAGAGACACGGAACCGAAATTTGCGATGATGATCGGAAGCGTAAATATCTGAGCGGCAATCGTCATTGCGCCTGCGTCGCGAATGCCAAACATTTCAGGGAGCCATTTGAATACTCCCCTAAAATACGGGTGGCACCAAAGAATCCCCAAAACCGCAAGAAATGAAAGCTGAAATCCCGCGTCTCTTGAAAGAAGCAAGGGGTTCAGCGCCAGCATCAACGCTCCCGCAAACACCAATGCCCGAATGGAATCGCTTCTTCTGCCGGCAAGGGTTCCTGCCATGCCCAGGGTTCCCATGATGCCCGCACGAATGGCAGAAGCCTCGAATCCGGTCACCACGATGAACAAGACGACGAACGCGAGAACAAGGAGAATGGCCTGCTTCTTCCATAGTCCGAGCATTAAGAATACCGGCAGCAAGAGAGCGGAGAATATGGTGATGTGCTGTCCTGAAATCGCGGTGATGTGCGTGAGTCCGGTGCGATTAAGCGCCGTTGAAAAATCATCGGACCAATCGCTTTTGTCCGCAAGCAAGGTGGCTGCCAGAATGCCGCTTTGGGGAGGAGAAAAATTATCTCTCACCATCTCTTTCCATTTCATCTTTTGTTCAAACAGCTGGCGCATGGCGCCTTCCGCAGGGCGTTTGGATGGTTCTCTGCCCAAGCCCACTATCTCGGGATAGTACATCACCGCGTAGATGCCGTCTTTTGCAAGATAGCTTCGGTAATTGAAATCTTCAAATATTGCCGGGGCTTGAAGTTTGCCCTTCGCGGATATTGTTTCTCCATACCGCCAGTTCGAAAAAGGATCTGTGGTAAGAAGAATCAATCCCTGCTGTTCACCTTTCGGCGCCACGACAAGACGTAAGCTTCCCCTGCGCTCCTCGGGATCTCGCACGATTGTGCCAGAAAAAGCAAACGGTCCAGGGCGCCCTATGAGATTTTCAAAGCGCGCAACAAGTTGATCCTCTCTCGCGATTGCCTGGGTATGCCTGGCAATTCCCAGCAAGCATCCAAACAAAAAAACAGCGCACAGTGCCGCTCTTGGAACTCGGAAAGAGACTACGAAGAAAAAAACTCCAGCTCCCAAAAAGAGAGGCTGGACAAAGAAAGGAAATCGGACAGCGGACGAAAGAGCGATGCCTCCGATAAATGCCGCTGCCCAAAAAAACAGCAAGCGTGCGGGCTTCATGGTGAGCTTGTCGAATCCATCATTCTCTGGGGAATCCGCAGGCGAGCACCGTAATCTTTACTTCTCCTGGCTTTAACTCTCTGTCCCGAACCGCTCCAAAGATGATCCGTGCTTCAGGACTCGCCTTTTGACGCAGAATGCTCGCTGTTTCTTCCACTTCCGCCAGCGACAAGTCGTCAAGCCACGCGATATTGAAAAGAATCCCCCGCGCGCCCTGAATAGAAAGCGAAAGAAAGGGCGAATGAAGGGCGGAGTTGAGAGCCTGCGTGATGCGGTGTTCTCCTTTCGCTTTTCCCATGCCGAATACGGCTCTCCCCGAACGCGCCATGAGATTGCGCACGTCTGCAAAGTCTACGTTGATGAGGCCGGGCTTGGTGATAAGGTCGGAAATTCCCTGGACCGCCTGGCGCAACACCTCGTCCGCCGACCAAAAAGCATCCAGCAGGGTTATGTCAAGAGAGGCTGCTTCGAGCACCTTGTCATTTGGAATAACGAGAAGGGTGTCAACCGTAAGCTCCAGCTCCTTGAGGGCTGCTTGGGCTAACCGCGTGCGCCATGATCCTTCAAAAGAGAACGGCATTCCCACCACGGCCACCGTAAGCACTCCCTGTTCTTTTGCCAGCCGGGCCACAACGGGAGTAGCTCCCCCTCCGGTGCCTCCTCCAAGACCCGCTGCCAAAAATACCATGTCGGATCCCTGTAAGACCTGGGATATTTCGGCCACGCTTTCCTGAGCTGCTTTTTTGCCCAGTTCTGGGTTCATGCCTGCTCCCAATCCCTTCGTACTCTCATAACCAAGGCGAAGCTTCCGATGCGCCCTGACTTTCCGAAGATCCTGCACGTCGGTGTTCGCCGCAATGAGATCGATCCCCTTGAGATCGGTTTGCATCATGCGATCCACCGCATTTCCCCCGGCCCCTCCGATACCGATCAATTTAATGACTGCTCTGTTCATAGTGAGCTTGTCGAATCCATCATGGAAGAAATACTCTGATTGCTTTTTTCACGGCCTTCCAGGCGTTGCTCTGCCGAGAAGCATGAAACCTGGCTCCGGACCCCGCGATTTCATAGGCCCTGCGCACCAGACCCATCGCTCCAAAGAATGCGGGGTCTGCCTGCGCGTTCCAGATACCCTGGGGAATTCCCCGTTTTACCGACACGCGAAATTCTTTCTTGCCGAGCTCTATGACTCCGGCAAGCTTTACTCCGCCCCCTGCCAGAACGACTCCTGCTGGCAGCTTGCCTTGCCGAGCCACTTTTTTCAGTTCCTTGTTCGCAAGCTGGAAAATTTCCTGCATGCGAGAGGCGATAATATGGGTGAGGAGTTTGCGGGGAAACTTAATTTCTTCTCCTCCTTCCAGCTGCACCTTCTCTATGCGCTTTCCCTGGGAAGAAAGGCAGGTCCCCTGCTCCTTCTTGATGATTTCTGCTATCTCGGGCACCGTGCGCAATCCAATGGCAATATCCTGCGTGATATTGTCGGATCCTATGGGAAGCACCGCGAGATGAATGAGATCTCCTTCTTCAAACACGGCGAGTGAGGTCGTCGCGGCTCCTACGTCGAGAAGCGCCACTCCCAATTCTTTTTGATTGGAAGACAAGAGCGCGTGGGCAGAAGCCAGGGGAGCCGGCACGATATCTATGATTTCCAGATTGGCTCCAAGCACGGCATCTTGCAGGTGCTTCACGTAGGGAGAAAATGCGCAGACTGCGGCAACCTCCGTTTCCAAACGGATGCCTCTCATGCCCACGGGTTCCTTAATTCCGCCGTTTCCATCCACGACAAACTCTTGCGGTACCACTTCCAGAATCTCTTTATTGGAAGGGAGAGAAAGCGCTTGGGCCGCAGACAGCACCCGTTCCACGTCTTCTTGTGAAATCTGGCCGTCGGCGCGTGAAATCGCAACAACCCCCCTGGAAGGAGTGATGAAGATATGGCTTCCTCCGATACTCACGACCACTTCTTCTATTCTTCCGGAAATCGTCTGCTCAAGACGCGTCTTAAGCATGGAAATTCTCTTTGTGAGTTCTTCCGGATTCACCACGGCTCCCTTGCGCATACCCGAAGACTGCTCTTCTCCGGAAGCCATGATTTCAAGGCCCTCGCCTTCTCCCTGCGGCCTTGCCGCAATCATCTTCAAAGAAGAAGAGCCTATGTCTAATCCGATAAAATGCGTGTTCATCCCGTTAGAAACAAGTAACGTTTCTCTTTCTTGATCATGCGGCGATGTGTATACCCCAACACATGAAGGATGCCGTGTATGAGCATCCATGCCAGCGCTTTTGTATATGGTATACCATATTTCTTGGCATCTTTCCTAATTTCGGCCGGGCACAGAATCACCTCTCCCAGTCCCAACTCGGGAATTGGCTTGCCCCAAGCATCGCTCAAGGGAAAAGACAGCACGTTCGCAACCTTGTTTTTCTTTCTGTATGTTCTGTTGAGCTGAAGCATGTGTTTCTTTTCCAGCAGCACAATGGACAACCCTGTTTTGCGTCTTTCCTTGCGCAGCACCGATTGCGCGACTTTCTTTAAAAGGGCCCGGGGAACGACTTCTTTCGTAAGATTATTCAGCTCAATCACACCCAATGGTTTATTGTATTCATTGTATCGTTTTCCCGCATTCCCACAAGGTCCTGAGTTCATCGAAGGGCAACCTCACTTGACAGAATCTTTTTTGTATGCTATGATTATAACAGCACATAAGGAGGAGAAAATGCCAACGCTTCGTGCCCGCATCAGACGAGCGTTGCGGCTGGTACTCCGGTTTCTCGGGCAGGTCTTGGTAGGGCTTGCCAGGGGAACGGCACTCATCATCCGCGACATCCACCGGTTTCTGTACCGGAGGATGGGTGCGAGGGTGTGGGTGGGCTATCTGTTCGTGGCGGTTATCTCTGTCCTCGGACAGAGCGGCCAGCTCGAGCAGACGCTGGGCACTGCGGGAGCTTACGCGGTGGAGATCGCGAACCAGCTTCTTGTCTTGACCGTAATACTTGCCGTCCTCGTTTTCTGGGGGCGTCTGGTGTTCGGTCTCGGCCGCCGCAGCCGACGTCCCTGACTCGGGACGATACATAGAGTCCGTCTACCAGAGACGTTAATCTGGGCCTCAAGACCGTCGGGTTGAGTCGATCGAACGATCGACTCCCCGACGGCCTTTTCCATTTTAAGGATGTTAGACACTGAGTGTCTAACAAGTTCCTTCACTTGACAGAATATTTTTTATATGCTATGATTCTTTTAGTTCACAAGAGCATAGAAGAGTAGGGCGTAGAGTCCTACTAAGGAAAGAAGGTGATAGTTTTGTCGCTAACTCAGTCGACACCAAGAGAAGTTGATTTCTCCAGGGTCAACTGGGAACTCTGTAAAGAGTTCCTTAAAAGTCACCTTGAGAGAGTCCGGAAGCTCGTCGAAGCCTTCGTTGCTAGCAACCCAACGTGGAAGGCTCATGTCTCTGGTCCTTCCGAAGAACGCGTAAAAGGAGGGGTGTCGATCACCGTTTCGTTCAGCCTCAAAGAAGAGGCTATGAGCTTGCCACAGTTCGGGCTTCAGCACGTAACCGGTACTTCGATTACCCCGGCCGAGTTCTTCGACCTTGAACAGAGGGACCTCATCGGACCTTTCATCGCATCCCTTATCGAAGGCGAAGAGAACCTGAAAGTACGGCGACTCTTCGTCTACGCAGCGACGAGGCTGGACTATCAGATCAAGATCAAGGACTATTCGCCCTTCGAACAGCAGTCTCCGTCGAAGGTCGAGTAGTTCCTCAAGCGCGTGGGGATCCTCGGAACCTCCGAGGGTCCCCCAAGGACCCCGAGTAAAAAGTTTTACTTACGGGTCTTTTTGTTTTCAGCTCCATCCTTAACCGAGTCAAGGTGTGCCTGCCCGCCAGTCGCATGAGCCGCAGGCGTCTGCGGGCGGGGATAACTAAACCGAGTTTAGAAGGATTTAGGAGGGAAGTACAAAAGTAAAACAATTGTTCTGGTTTTGTACTTTTTATTTTTCGTTCGATTTTTCGTTCGAGGTGGTGCGCTTACTTGTTGAACTTACTTAACGCATACTTGACAGAATCTTTTATGTATGCTATGATTGTTTTAGTTCACTCGAGATAGAAGCAAGTAGGGCGTAGAGTCCTACTAGAAGGAAGAGGAAGAAGATGCCTTGGGAGATGTGGCTCGTTGTGATTTGGTTCATCGCCTTCATGGTCACTGGCTCGGGAGGACTGTCACTACTGATGAGCGGTCCGCGCCACTTCGTGCCACTCGGCTTCAAGAAGGAGCTCGTGCGCACGGCCGCGCTGGTGACCTTCGTCACAGCGATCCTGGTGCTCGCGATGATCGAAATCGTCGCCGGCATCGAGAAGGAGTGGAACCTGCTCCCGCAGATCCTCTCCTCGAACGGCGGCTACCCGTCGGATGACGCCATCATCGCCGGCAACATCCGCGGGGTCATCATCTCGCTGTTCATGTCGATCGGGATCGCCATCGTGGCACTCGTCGGCGTGACCAGGATGGACCGGAGCGCGCGACCTCTTTAGCGCGGCGCGGTTGCGACGACGAAACGGGCATCACAAAGGGGGCTGTTCAGCAATGCTGACAGCCCCCTTTAATTTTTCAGCTCCCTGTGGAAAACTAGACTCGGTCTAGTTTTCCACAGCTAGACCGAGTTTAGGATGAATCCCGTTAGAGACTCCTCTTGTTTGTGGTTATTATCATGTCACTGGATAACCCGTAAGACTGTGCGGTCTCTAACGGGATGAACCGAGGAGATCTTTTGCTTTTTTGCTTACCAGAGAGCCGTCGGCGCGGCCTTTTACCTTGGGAGCAAGAGCTCCCATAACTTTGCCCAGATCTTTTTGGGTTGTAGCTCCCGTGCTTGCGATTGCCTCTCTTACGAGTTTCTCCACCTCTTCCTCTGAAAGCTGAGGGGGCAGGAACGGAAGGAGAATATCCAGCTCTGCTTTTTCTTTTGCGACCAGATCTTGTCTTCCGCCTTTCA
>Ga0075902_118_pt1 | contig 5912 bp, 9 predicted proteins | sample RifGroA1_FD_68321 | JGI IMG/M metagenome (GOLD analysis project Ga0075902, IMG submission 68321) | Parcubacteria (Adlerbacteria) bacterium GW2011_GWA1_54_10
GGGTTTTATATAAACAAAGATAAATTGCGCTTAGATTTATTCGACCGGCGTTATAAGGTATTCGAAGGATTCAGATCGTTTTTCACTAACTTTTCACTATTGGCTGATATCAAGGCCGATGAACTCTCTAAGCTTATATGGAATACAGCGGATGCTGAATTTTTATTTGGTAAAGAAGTTTCTGAATATAGGCAGAAAGTTATCGATAAGAGTGTTCGGCTAAAGCAACTTCACGGTAAGTTCAAAAGAGGAGTGGTAGATGAGAAAATATTAGCGGAGCTCGCGCAAGAGGCTGCGGATCTTGAGGGATGGATAGCGAGTCAAAATGAAACGCTTCGAAATCTTTTCAGGAAGTATCTCCACTTTTCGATTGATGCTACGCCCAAATAATTGATATCCCGGCAACGATGCGTGTTCTCATCGTCATAGTTGCAGGATTTGCGGGAGGGGTGTGGGTGAGGTCGTTTTTATCTTCTCGTGCAACTATCCACAACTTGTCGCTATAGCGACAAGTCTTTGATACCTACAACAACGATTGTTTCAATATATTGTTTCTGGTATAGTGAACCAATGAAAAAGAGCATTAAATCGCCAGCGCGGTTATCTTCGCTCGTCGTTGAATTTGAGCGCGAGGAGGACGGTCGCTGGATTGCTGAAATCCCGAAACTCCCGGGTGTTATGGCCTATGGCGCGACAAAACGCGACGCTCTTCAGAAAATTTACACAATTGCATCGTAACCGAGAAGAAGTTGGTCCGCGCATGCTCGCTCGCATTAATAAACACACCGGCCTCACTCCAGACGACTTGTAAATAGACGGAACATTCCTGATACGATAAACACATGAGCATCCTCATCGCCATTGTTGGAGGATTTGCGGGAGGGGTGTGGGTGAGGTCGCTGACAATAGGGTACGAGGCGGCGGTGTTTTTTGTACTTGCGGCGGGAGTGTTTGGCGCGTTTTATTACTTTAAACGACACGTGTTCTATACGCTCGCGATTATGGTCTGTTTGAGCGCCGCGCTTGGCGCGGCGCGGATGATAGTGTCTGAAACGCCGCTTCCGGCCTCGTTTGCCGCAGAGGTAGGGAAGCGCGTGCAGTATGACGGCATCGTGGTCGCCGACCCCGATGTGCGTGATGCGAACCAACGGGTGGAGGTGCGCATCACGAGAGGAGGGGAGTCGACGATTGCGCTCGCGGTCGCCCCGCGCCACCCGAGTGTCGCGGTGGGCGACCACGTGTTCGTCTCGGGCACACTCGCGCTCCCCGAGGCGTTTACCGACGACAGTGGTCGCCTCTTCCGCTACGACAAATATTTAGAGCGGAGCGGGGTGCGCTTTATGCTTAACTTCGCGTACCTGCGGGTGGAGTCAGAGGCGCCGTGGTACGCCGTACCGGCGGCGCTTGCAAAAATTAAACACGCGTTCTTGGGCGGCATCGCCGCGACTCTCCCAGAGCCGCACGCCTCGCTCGCCGGAGGTATCACTATTGGCGGCAAGTCGGGCCTGGGGAACAGCCTGAAGGACGCGTTCACCCGGTCCAGTCTCGTGCATATCATCGTACTCTCTGGCTACAATGTGATGGTCGTCGCAGAGTGGGCGATGGCCGCACTCGCACTGACCAAATTACGTAAGCGCTGGGCTATCACGGCAGGAGTCCTCGCTCTCATTCTTTTTGTTGGTATCGCGGGCGCCACGGCAACTGCCATCCGCGCGGCGCTTATGGCAGTGATTGCTCTGTATGCGCGCGCAACAGGGCGCTCGTATGCGGCCGGCCGCGCACTCTTCTTTGTCATCCTCCTTATGCTTGTGTGGAATCCGCTCTACCTCGTCTTTGACCCCGGCTTCGGCCTCTCGGTGGTGGCGACCGCAGGTCTTATTTGGCTCGCGCCGATTATTGAGACATTTCTGTTGTGTATGAAAAGCGCTTTTTGGAAAAATGTGGTCGCGACGACACTTGCGGCGCAGGTCGCCGTCCTCCCGCTTCTCCTCTACAACACCGGCAACCTCTCTCTCGTCGCTATCCCCACCAACCTGCTCGCCGTGCCGCTCGTACCGCTGGCGATGCTCTTCTCCGCGCTCGCCGGGCTCGCGGGGATACTCTTTGGAACAGCTGTACCATTGCTCGGCATCGTGCTGGCATTCCCGGCGTATCTCGCAAATGCCTACCTCCTCTTCATCGCACAGGAATCTTCTGCGCTCCCGCTCGCGGCGGTTACGCTCCCGCCCTTCCCGTTCTGGCTCGTGCTCGCCTCCTACGCCGTATTAATTTATTTAGTTTCATCGAAACGCTTCTCAACCACGCTCCAATTGAGGTTCGCGAAGAAGGCGTCAATGTAATTCTTCTTCTCTGCCGGAACGTAGTCCACCATATACGCGTGCTCCCAGAGATCCAAGGCGAGCAGAATCGGCAATCCCGCGAGCTGTCCGACTTCATGGTCATTGACGAATATAGTGTGAAGCATGCCCGCCACACTTCCGAGTGTGTCGGGCGTATTCGCGCTCGGGTCGGTATACACAACGACCCAGCCGATGCCACGGCTCCCCGCGACTTCGCGAATATGCGCTTCTACACCCTTTTCTCCATATTTTTCTTTCAAATCGCCGGCGCAATTCCGCAATCGCGAGCTTGTCGCCTTCGCTCGCCTTATCCCCATACCCCGCATAACCCTTGAGCGTCTCTAGGATGAGGTTCGCATGCTTCACATAGCCCTCATAGAGCGCGAGGTGAACCTTGATTTGTTTCTCCGACAGCCCTGTGAGCGTCGGTAGATTGAATATGTGTGGTGTGTATGTCATAGAGAGATACTATACTACAACCTATGCGCGTGCCGACATGGCTCTATATTCTCATCTGTGCGGGTCTCATTGTTGGGAACGTGAACGTATACCGGGCGATATTCGCAGAGCCGGTGCTCACCGTAACGGTTCTCTCTGTGGGGCCGGCGGATAAGGCGGGTCACGCCGTGCTCCTGCGCTCGCCGAGCGGCAAGACTGTGCTTGTTGACACTGGCCCCGACGCGAGCATCCTGCGCGCGCTTGGCTCCACTCTCCCTCTGTGGCAGAGGCGCCTTGACGCCGTCATCCTCACGAGTACGAAAAAGGCATTCACAGGCGGTCTGCCCGATGTGCAGAGCCGCTACCGTGTCGCCCGGACCTTCTCCACCGGCACATCCTTCTCGCTTGGCGCCGTTTCTATTGCAATCCTCGCCCCCGCCACTCTCGCCATCTCTTACGGCTCCTCTGTCTTTAACATCTCCTCCTCCACCCCCGCGGGAGTGTATGTTTCAGACGGAACTTCTATCGTCCCTAAAATCTAGATGCGGCCGGCTTTTTTGAGCGCGGCGAAGGCGCCGTTCTTCTTAATGGTCTTGAGCCCCTTCACCGAGACGTCCACGATGATAGTCTTGTTCAATTCGGGGACGTAGATGCGGCGCTTCTGGAGGTTGGCCTTGCGGCGGACCTTGCCGGTCGGGTTAAATTGCGTCGCGCGGGTGCGATTAGAGTACCGCCCGCCAATTTGCGTGCTCTTACCCGTTATGTCACATTTCCTTGCCATAATTAATTAAGTAGATACCCTGCCTTAGGAGGCCTGCCCCGTAGCCGGCCGAGCGAAGCGAGGCCGTGGTACTGGGGCGCATGGTAGCATTAAGGGTCTCTACCAGCAATACATGGAAGCCATCCTTTTCCTCATCGTCCTTATCCTCTCCGTCATCGCGCACGAGGTAGCGCACGGCTACGCCGCCAACTCGCTCGGCGACCCGACCGCGCGTCTCGCCGGCCGCCTCACCCTCAATCCGCTCCCGCACATTGACATTATGGGCTCCCTCGTCATCCCTGCCCTCCTCGTCTTCACCCATTCGCCCATCCTCTTCGGGTGGGCGAAGCCGGTGCCCTATAACCCGTACAATCTGAAGAGCCAGCGGTGGGGCGAGACGCTGGTCGCGTCAGCGGGAAGCGCGACCAACATCTCCCTCGCGATTATTTTCGGACTTCTTGTGCGCTACGGTTCGGCGCTCGGGTTTGACCAGACCGCGCTCACCCTGGCCGCGAGCATCGCCTTCATCAACCTCTTTCTCGGGCTCTTCAACCTCATCCCGTTCCCGCCGCTTGACGGCTTCACCGTGCTACGCTCCGCGCTCCCGTGGCACCTCTCTTCAAACCTCAACCGTTTTGAGGCCAGAGTCCGTACCGCCGGCGCGTTCTCGCTCATCCTCTTTCTTCTTGTCTTCTCCTACGTCTTCGCCAGGCCGTTTTTTGGCCTTGTCACGCGGCTCTTTTCCCTTATCACAGGGAGCGGAGTATAGTAGCCCTATGGACTTCAATAAAATCCCGAAGCAATTCTGCGAAAACGTCGTCGCGGGCCATTCCCAAGAGAACTTCGTCATGCTGATGAGCGTCGGCGAGACGGCGAGCGCGTATGCGCTCACGCCCCAACATATGAAGCGGCTGGTGCAGAGCTTGGGCCACCAGGTAGAAGAGTATGAAAAGAAATTCGGCCCCATCAATGCGAAGTGGTCTCCGGGCATAGAGAGTCCACTCCAATCCAAAGATATCAAGGGGAGCGGGAGGTAGTGATATTCGCAGTACTTGGCAGTACGACGAGGCGTCGACTTGGTATACTGGAGGAGATGGAGTACCAAGTGCCGCAGTTCATTGAGGTTGAAGACAAGATTATCGGGTCATTGACCTTGAAACAATTCATCTACCTCGCTGGTGCGACGGGGCTCTGCATCATCTTCTTCATGTATCTGCACATCGTCATCGCCTTTCTCCTCTCGGCTCCGGTGGCCGGACTCGCGATAACCCTCTCCTTTTATAAGGTGAACGGGAAGCCCTTCATTGAGGTGCTTGAGGCCGCGTTCAATTATTATACCCGCGAAAAACTGTTCCTCTGGAAGCACGACAGCGTCCGCGTAGAAGAGAGGAGCGCGGCGAATGCGGCGGCGGTATCCGCCGCCGCGAACGTCCCGCCCGGGACCCCCAAGCTTACCCGAGGCAAGCTCTCCGAGCTTGCGTGGTCGCTGGACATCTCCGGCGGGAGCAAGCAACAGAAATAGTATGGCGACACTGGCTATAAGTGCGACACAGAAGTTCGTCCCGATTAAGGAAATTCGGAATGGCATCATTGTGCTCAAGGATGGCGGGTACCGCGGCATACTTATCTGCTCATCCGTCAACTTCGGACTCAAGTCCGCCGATGAACAGCACGCCATCACGCTCGGTTTCCAGAATTTTCTCAATACGCTGGATTTTTCCATCCAGATAGTGGTGAACTCGCGCAAGATGGACCTCCGCCCCTACCTTGCCCTCTTGGAGGAGAAGGCCCCCGAACAGAAGACCGAGCTCATGCGGATTCAGTTACATGAATATATAGAATTCGTCCGTTCGTTTGCCGACCAGGCGAACATTATGACGAAGTCTTTCTACATCGTCGTGCCCTATGCATCCCACGTATCGGCGGCAAGCGCCGTCGGTTTCCTCCAGCACCTGCCTGGCCTGCCTGCGCAAGCAAGCACGACGGCGGGCGGAAACGCGTCGGCGAAGGACGCCGCCGCGAAGGCTTCGTTTGAAGAAGGCCGCGCCCAGTTGGAGCAGAGACTTTCTCTCGTCGCCGGAGGCCTCGCGGGCACCGGCGTTCGCGCGGCTACGCTCGGCACCGAGGAGGTCATTGAACTCCTGTATCGTTCATTCAACCCGGGCGAGCTAGAAAATCCGATAAGACTAGATAATTAATATGTCACTCCTTGATTTTATCAACCGCAAGAAGAGAGACGAGGCGCCGACGATAACACCGGTCCTGCCGAGAGATATTTACAAACAAGGTTCTCTTGACCTCGTTGATACGATTGCCCCGACCGCGCTCTCGGTCGGCTCGCGCGAGATTGAACTCGGCGAGAAGTTTGTCCGCTC
>Ga0075902_116_pt1 | contig 5848 bp, 9 predicted proteins | sample RifGroA1_FD_68321 | JGI IMG/M metagenome (GOLD analysis project Ga0075902, IMG submission 68321) | Parcubacteria (Adlerbacteria) bacterium GW2011_GWA1_54_10
CGCGCGCGACCTCGAGCGCAAGCAGGGTGAGCACCACCCGAAACACCAGCGCGCTATGCGCGCGCATGGTGTGCCATCCAAACTGCAACGACTCCCCTACTAAAAATGGAGGGTGCTTCATATCGTGTTGTTGGCTATTGTATACTAGATTTTTGGAATTGGCTTTCGGTCGGATTTGCCGACGGGCAAATCCGCCTGCAGCCCCGGCTCACGGCCCTGCAATTGCAGGGCAACGTTCCGCCGTGCAATTTCTGACAGGACGTACTCAAGTACGTCCCTCCCCCGTCAACAAGCACGCGAAAACCCGGCACAAGGCCGGGCTTCGCTTTCGCTTGTTGCGGGGGCAGGAATTGCACCTGCGACCTTCAGGTTATGCATACCACTACGGCTTTCGCCGCTCCAAAATAGATTTGTGGTCTGGACTATACCTTCTCCCTTTTTGCACTGTGTACAAAAGTCGGGAATCTGCCGTCTAGTCTCTACACCTTCCCCAAAAAGGGGCTTGGCTCGGTATTGTCACCCCATAAAGTTGGGAAGATTTCACCGAATTTGACAGAATATCCACTAAGCGTTTCTGCTAAGTGAGCCCAATTGAGCCTGACGAGCTACTACTGCTCCACCCCGCTGTCACTCCAGTATACGTACCAAAGCGACTCCGCGCAAGTCTTCTATCAACAGTTGCCGAACAACTACCTATAAACAGGTGGTACAATTACTTAGTATGGCTTATACCGTAACAAAAGAAAAGGCACTCCTGCTGAGGAAAAGGGGGCTGAGTCTTAATGAAATAGTGCGGAAACTTGGAGCCAACAAGAGCACCGTAAGTCACTGGTGTAGAGATATACAACTATCGAAATTGCAACAAAAAGAACTATACGCCCGAAGTAGTATAAAAAGCCTTGCTGCACTGCTAAAAGCCGCGGAGGGTAAGCGGCGGGTCCGTATTTTAAAGGTAAAGGAACTCACTCTTGCAGGAAAGAAAGAGGTGGGCCAGCTTACGCACAGGGATCGTTTTATCGCCGGACTAGCACTTTATTGGAGCGAGGGATACAAACACAGCGGCGAGGAGGTTGGATTTACTAACTCTGATCCAAAAATGATTTTATTTTTTATACGTTGGCTCGCTGAGTCATATTCCATTGAAAAAAGTCGGCTGATCTTGCGTGTGAGTATAAACGAAGGACACTCACATAGAGTAAAAGAAGTGGAACATTACTGGAGCAAAGTAATAGATGTTCCTTTGTCTCAATTTACCAAGACAAGTCTTATTAAGACAGTGCCGAAGAAACAATATGCCAATTCCTCCGTCCATTATGGCACCCTCAGGGTGAAAGTCCGCAACGGCACCGACCTTCGGAGAAAAATCTTGGGTTCAATAGAGCAACTTAAGGTCGCGCGGTAGACTAAAATCGCTCTAGTGCGTCTTTGTGTTTTTGTGCTTCCTCCCAAAGCTTTTGCATTGTCTGTTCAAACGGATACCCCGCACTAATGCAGTTTTTATATACCTGTGCAAAATACTGCACCATTTCGACACCGTCTATCGTAATATCCTTGAAAGAGTTGTACCCCCACTTGATCGGCCGGATGAGTTCCGCCAGCTTTGGGTGGCACTGCAGTACGGCCGGGTCCATCACCTCGCTCAATCTCCACACAAGATGCGGCCCCTCATATAGTTCCGGGTACGTGCGATAAAGAAAATCGTGCCAGCGATGCCTCTGGGGTCGCGAAAAACTATAAAAGAGTTCTGCTTCTAATTCAGCAGGAGTGACTTCAAAAGTTACTTCGGGGAGAAACATTTAAATCGCGCCAAATTCTTCAAATACGCGTTTGTAGTTGTTTATTGTAGTCTGCACGTCGCGCACCTCAAGCTGCAGACTCTCGCCGCTGTGCGCGATTTTGTTGCGCACCATGTGCGCGTCCCACGCGAGGCGCACGGTCGTCACCTGCAGAGGGTTGGTGATTTTTAGTTGCTCGCCTACGCTTGTGCCGACGTAGCCCGCCTGCGTCAGCACATCGCCGAGCATGATGTCGGCTTCGAGTATCGCGCGGCGCCAGTCGCTTTGGTTGGCCGAACTTGCGAGAGCAACGATGTGTTCCCAGCGCTCGTTCTTGCCCGTCGACTCCACCTCTTCGTCGTGATGTTCCTGCGCGCGCTGCTCGAGCGCGTGGAAGCCCGCATGCTCTACCTGCAAGAGGCGTATCTGCGCATATACCGACAATATGAGCATCAGGAGTGCCGCGGCCATGCCGATGACAACAATATAGGTCACCAATGCAGGAAACCACGTCGGCGAGCCGTCCACTACAAAACGGAAGTGCGCGATAAGGTCATACGCGCGCAAAAGGATGTACTCGAGGTTGAGATAGTCGACATGAGTCTGCATTGCTCTTTAGTATAGCAACTTCCCCGCCGCAAAGAGCGCCGCTTCGTCCCCATGCGCGGCGGTGAGTTGGAGGCCGACAGGGAGTTGCTTGCCCTCCTTTTCAACGGTGCCCATTGGTATAGAAATTGCCGGGTTGCCGGTCAAGTTGGCCGTGACCGTAAAGATGTCTATAAGATACAGCGAGAGAGGGTCTGATTTTTCTCCTATTACTAAAGCAGCGTCAGGCATGGTTGGAGTAGCTATAAAATCAACCGACTCAAACGCTTTTATATACTCTCTTCGCAACTGTTCGCGGGCCGCCACAGCCTTTCCATAATATGCATCGTAGTAACCGGCGGAGAGCACATACGTGCCGAGTACAATACGGCGGCGAGTTTCAGAACCAAACCCCGCTTCGCGCGAAGATGCATAGTCGTCGAAAAGACTTTCGCCCTTGAGTGAGAGCCCATATCTCACTCCGTCGAAGCGCGACAGGTTGGTCGACACCTCGGCAAAATTGATGATGTAATACGCGGAAAGTGCATAGTCGAGCGAGGGCAGCGCAATATCGACAACTTCACAGCCTTGTCCTTTTAGTTTTTCGAGCGAACTTTCAAAACACGCAAGCACGTCCGGTTCAACGCCTTTTTCCAAAAGCGTGCGCGGCACCCCTATCTTTTTTTTCGGATTTCGGATTTCGGATTTCGGATTTTCTGTGGAGGTACTATCCAGCGGGTCTTGCCCGCGAATTGTATTAAATATAAGCTCCGCATCTTCCACCGTTTTTGTAATCGGGCCGATTTGGTCGAACGATGATACTGCGGCAATAAGTCCGGAACGCGAAACCGCGCCGTAGGTAGGCTTCAAACCAACCACGCCGCAAAAGCTCGCCGGGTTGCGCACCGAGCCGCCAGTGTCACTTCCCAGTGCCCCTAGAGCCATATGTGTGGCCACGGCGGCGGCAGAACCGCCTGAGGTGCCTCCCGCTACACGGGAATCGTCGTAAGGGTTTTTAGTAGGGCCATATGCTGAGTTTTCCGTAGAACCGCCGAGCGCAAACTCGTCCATGTTGGTGCGGCCGAGGAACACCGCTCCGGCCTCTTTTAATTTTTTTATTACCGTCGCGTCGTAGGTCGCAACGTAATTCTCGAGTATTTTAGACGCCGCACTCGCCGTGCGGCCTTCTATCAAAATATTGTCTTTTATTGCGAGCGGAATGCCAAGGAGTGGTGATATTTCCAAGCCCTTCGACAAGCTCAGGGCGCGCCTCTCGTCTGCGAGGCGCGCCTGCTCGAGCGCGTCTGCAAACACCTCTAAATAGGCGTTGAGCGATGGATTCTTCTTTTCTATCTCCGCAAGGCATGCCTCGGTCAACTGCACCGAAGTAATTTCGCCTGCGGCGAGTTTTTTAGACGCTTCAGTAATTGTCAGTTGATTTAGGTTTGCCATAAAAAGACTACGATATATCGTAGTGTTATTCGTCCTTCTGAATTATTTTGCGCACGACGTTGTACCCTTTTTCCTGCTTCGGAAACGCTTTGAGCAGATCTTCTCGCGTGCCGAGCGTGGCTGCGGGCGCACCTGCCTCGCCGACAGGCAGGTCCTCGCGCATCACGTTTTTGAGCAAGGTCGGACCTTGCTCACTTTTCACAGAAACAGTGGACACTTGCCCCACATACTCCAAAATATTAGAAATGTCTTTTTGCAGACTCTCCACCTCGTCCTCCCCAAGTTTGAGCCGGGCCAATGAGGCCAAGTTTAAAACTTCTTCTCGCGACAGCATGAGCTTATAGTACCTTAGCCCTCAACTTTTGTGTATTGCCGTGTGTAAGTAGCCCTAAATATGACTGTTTGGTATTTTCATTGCCCTTTTGCTCTCGCGCCCTCCGTAACATACGCCGCTTAGAACTGGTGCGCAACACCCTATGATCGGGAAAGTGCACCCAGCCGAGGAAATCAACGCCAGAAGCACGAGGAAATCAACGCCAGAAGCAACGGTGGTAATTGAAACTTTGTTGGGATGTAATTCCAACTTTAGTTCATCGCGCAAAAAGACTACGATATATCGTAGTCTTTTCTCTGACTCGGTTTTGTTGTGCGAGAAGAGTACAAAGTCGTCGGCATAGCGGATGTAGTGTTTGGTTTTTAGTGTGTGCTTCACAAACTGATCAAATTCGTTCATGTAAATGTTCACCAAAAGCTGGCTCGTGAGGTTGCCGAGCGGCAGACCTTTGTCTAAAACTTGGTCATCGGATGACCAAGTTTTGAAGCTACAAACTACTTCTTTTAGGAGTCGGAGGATATTTTGTTTATTGAAACCGTTGAGGCCGTAGCGGGCGCCGCATTCTCACCAAGGGAAAGGAAGCTGCATTTTGTGTCTCTTGCGATACGCAAACTCGACACGCTCAAAGTGTTGCTGATGCTGTTGTGGGAGACAAGGTCGCTGCGGGATAAAAAATATATTGTACTTTCAACAAAAATAGATGAGGTAGGAAAGATGCTCGGTGGCTGGGCGGGGCAATTGCAAAAACAAAACTCCCCCGAAGCCGCAAGCCAGACGAGAGAGAAATGAAGAGAGTTGCGGAGACGGAACAACAAGCGGTTGCCGAGAGGCCACTGATAGGCGGGATAGGCCCAGGCGTAGAAGAGCCACGACCCGCCGTCGTCCTCGCGTTCGACGTTGAATACGCTCGGGTTGCCGTTCGAGTCCGGAGTCGGTTTGGACGCGACCCACAAGACTTCGCCTTTCGGCTGGTCCTTGTACTGGATCGCCACGTGCGGCCCGGTCGAGACGTGGTTGAGACCGATAGCCCAACCGTTGAAGTTGACTCCGCTCCAGTCAGCCAGACGCTGCTCGTTGAGCAGATCCGGCGTGAGCGGGGGCTCGGTGAAAGCGTTTCGAACTTGTCGTGGCGGATCATGCTTTCGGCGTAGGAGCCGAGTTCACGGACCGCTTTGACTTGCTCGACGAGGTCGAGGAAGGCTTCGGGCTTAGAGCTATGAGCCGTGTTTCGTTTCTCGCCTTCCCGCACGGAGGGTCCGAATTTCCGAGGCCAGCGATACCAGCGGCCAGGCGCGCGAGAGATTGCCGCAAGATGACCACGGCGCGCAAATAGGCAAAACTCGGTATCGGACGGGAAGTCGCCGCCGCCGAGAAATCCACGCCGCTCTTTGCACCACGTTAGGATGCAAACGCCGACAAATCCCCAGGATTCTGCGACTTCCCAGACCTGGCGCAGATAGCGATTGGTCGTCCAGAGGTAGAGATGTGAGTCTCGCTCGGCTAGATCGGAAACCGGAAGCGCCGCGATCTCGGCCAGCGTCATCGTTCCATACGGCAGACCCGTCGTAATAGCAGGGCCGCCTAGCTCGCGTTGTGTACGGCCAAAACCGATCTTGAGTTTTACCCCAGTCCCGTCCGAGTGATCCCACGGCGGGTCAGCCACGATCGTCCGGTACTTCACCACGCGCCCCGCTGCCATATT
>Ga0075902_115_pt2 | contig 5803 bp, 8 predicted proteins | sample RifGroA1_FD_68321 | JGI IMG/M metagenome (GOLD analysis project Ga0075902, IMG submission 68321) | Parcubacteria (Adlerbacteria) bacterium GW2011_GWA1_54_10
TTTTTCGTTGGGCTCGAAACCGTCCATTTCGACCAGAATCTGATTGAGTGTCTGCTCGCGCTCGTCATTGCCGCCGCCGACCCCCCCTCCGCGCACGCGGCCCACCGCGTCGATCTCGTCTACGAAAATAATGGATGGGGCCGCTTTTTTTGCCGTCAAAAACAGGTCGCGCACGCGCGAGGCGCCGACACCGACGAACATCTCGACAAACTCCGAGCCGGAGATCGAGAAGAACGGAACTCCCGCCTCTCCCGCGACGGCGCGGGCGAGGAGCGTCTTCCCCGTCCCCGATGCGCCCATGAGCAAGACACCCTTTGGTATGCGCGCGCCGATGTCGAGGAATTTTTTCGGGTTGCGCAAAAAGTCCACGACCTCGAGCAGTTCCTGCTTCGCCTCCTTCGCCCCCGCCACGTCTTTAAAGGTTACGCGCTGGGTCGCGTCGCCAGGCTCGATTATTCGCGGCTTGCTTTGGCCGAAGGAAAACGCCTGCATCCCGGCGCCGCGCACCTGCCGCGATAGATACCAGACAAAAAATGCAATGAGGAGCAGTGGCGCAAGGAACGGCGCCAAAACGGACAACCAGAATTGCCAGCTACTTTGGCGCTTTATCTCGATGGAAACTTTCGCGAGCTCCGCCTGCGCTACGCCATAGTTGCGCAAGGACTCGGAAAGCGCGCTCTCTGGTTCCTTTTTGGACATTTTTTCCGCGCCGTCCTGATAAGTAACGGAGAGGTCGTCGCCGTTAACCACTATTTTGCCAATCTGCCCGGCGTTAATGTCCTGTGCGACTTGCGAAAGCGGCACGTATTCCCCGCGCGAAGCTCCGCCTCCTGCAAAGTAACCGTACGCGCCGGCCAAAAGGAGCAAGACAAGTATGCTCGTAATCAGGTTAATCCAGAACGAGTCGCCGCCGGGCATCTTGGGACCGCCCATAATCGGGGGAATTGGGCGCTTCGGCTTACGCCCCCCCGGCAACTTGTCATTTCCGTTAGCCATATTTGAAAAAGATAATAACACTTTTAATGAATTTAGACAAAAGAAAATGCTATAGTCAGCGCATGTCTCTTATAGAAAATAAGAAGGCGCGTTTTGATTACGAGATTCTCGAGGAGTTCGAGGCTGGTATAGAATTGTTCGGATACGAGGTTAAAAGTCTGCGCGCAGGGCAGGGCAAGTTCGAGAGCTCTCACGTGATAGTCAGGGGGGGCGAGGTATATTTGGTCGGGGCGCACATCCCGCCGCGGCGCGCTCGCGCAGACTGCTTTTAACCAAAAACGAGATAGCCGCTCTTGCCGGCGCGGAGCGGCAAAAGGGCTTGACAATAGTACCTTTGAGGGTATATAATAAAGGGAATCATCTCAAACTCGTCGTGGCGGTGGCGCGCGGCAAGAAGAAATACGACAAGCGCGCGGTCTTAAAGAAGCGCGAGGCAGAGCGCGAGATGCGCAGGACATTGAAAAATAAATAAAAGAGATAGGATTTCTTTCGCCAAAAGCGCGGGTTTAGCGTCGTGCGCTCTTGGGGGATGAATTGACTAGACAATGGACTGATGCGATAGAGCCGCGAAGTGAGAGCCCAGAACTCTCTCAAAAACTGGAAACTCTAACTGCAAAATCAGTTGCATCGCCGTATTTTGCGGCGAATGATTTCGAGTTCGCCTACGCTAAGGCATAACTCGTCGCCGCTCTTGCAATACTCGTGAGCAAGAGTCGGGCGTTATATCACCGAGTTGCTGCAGCGCACGTGCTCCGCGCGTTGTTTAAGACTTAGAGCTCTGGCTTGATGCGGTTTTGTCCGCTTTACACGCATCAAGCCGAGATTGAAAACGGACTACACTTCGTAGACGCACCGTCGCTCAACCATTGGACGGGGGTTCACTACCCCCCATCTCCACATCCTGGATATTTACCCCTGCAAAATCCTCAAACAGCCCTATGGGGTAAGTTATAATTACATCATGGCTGAACTTGCGAGCACTTTTTGGATCGCCCAGCTCATCGGTCTTGTGGGCCTGTCGTTTATGGCCGCGTCACTGCAGGGCAGGACACGCAAATCCATCTTGCTGACCGAGACCGTCGGCGTGCTTTTCTTTACGGTACACTTTTTTCTGCTCTCCGCATACGCGGGCATGCTCATTAACCTTTTTATCGCCGCGCGCAACGTCATCTTCGAGATCAAGGATGAGATGCACTGGTCGAGAGTCCGCTTTATACCCGTTCTTTTCGCAGCGAGCGCTCTCCTCATCTCAGCCGCCGACTGGCAGGGTGTGGTTAGTATATTGCCGGCCTTGAGTTTTATCGTGGTTACCGGCGCGCTCTGGAGCGGCAAGCCCGCAGGAATCCGTTTTGCGTTCCTGCTTTCGTGTGCGCTCTGGCTTCCCTATCATATCGCCGTACTTTCCTATGCAGGCATACTAAATGAGCTGGCGCTCGGGATATCGGTGGTTGTCGGTATGTATCGTTATGACCGGCGCTGGATCCGGCATCGTCTGCTCGTAACCATTCCCTAAAACTGAAAAATCGTATTTCACTCATCCTACATCTTCATGCGTCTATTATTCGCGGATGAGTTTCCTATTTTTATTTTTAAACCTATGGATGCCCGCAACTTCCATTTCCATGGCTTCTTTGAGCGCCCCGGCTCCCTCACTCGAGGCAGAGAGTCAGCCGGTTCTTAGCGGCGCGTCGCTGGCATCGCTCGCGACCGATATAGCGCCGCCAGAATTTTCGCCGCCGCCGATCTCAAATATTACGACCAGTCCCGCGCTCGAGCCGTCTGCATATTACATAAAAGAAGGGAGCAATATGACTGCGCGCGCCACCGGATTTGCGCCGTACGAACAGGTGCAATTGTCTCGGGGTACTAAAATGCTGGGCGCGGCGACGGCCACCGGCGGCGGAAGCGCGGAATTCGCATTCATCGCGCCGCTCCTCGGAGTCACTTTCGAGATAACGGCAGTCGGGCTTGAGAGCGGCGCAAAAGCAAGCCGCATCATAACGCTTGCCCAATAGAAAAAAGATGCTATAGTCTGCACATCAGCTTGGATACTCGAATTAACCACAATATTCGCGCGCGGGAAGTGCGCGTCATCGGCCCCGAGGGGGAGAATTTCGGCGTACTGCCTTTAAGCGAGGCTATAGTCCGCGCGCAGGAACTGGGGCTCGACCTTATTGAAATCACACCCAATGCCGCTCCGCCGGTTGCAAAGATAATGGAATATGGTAAATTCCACTACGAACAGGAAAAAAAACGCCGGCAGATAAAGGCCAAATCTCATGCTACGGAAACCAAATCCGTGCAGGTAAAGATAGGCACCGGCGAGCACGACCTGCAGCTTAAGGCAAAAAAGGTCGCCGCGTGGCTTGCCGAGGGCCATCGCGTCAAAATAGACCTGTTCCTGTGGGGGCGCTATAAATACATGGAGTTCGCCTTCCTTAAGGAGCGGCTTGAGCGGTTCCTCAACCTTATCCCGGCGGATTTTAAAATAGCCGAGGAGGTGGCGAAAAGCCCGAAGGGTCTGACGGCCGTAATAGAAAAGGCGAAGAAAAGTTAGATTAGAAAATTTATGAAAACAAACAAGGCATTTTCAAAGAGGCTTAGGATAACCCGCAAGGGGAAGATTATCGCGCGCAAGCCCGGGCAGAATCACTTTAACGCCAAGGAGAGCCGGCACGGGCATATGAATCGCCGCCGCACGCAAAACATTACGGTTACCAAAAAGGTCGCTCAGAGATATATAAAATTCTAATATGGCACGTGTAAAAGGAGGAAAGACGGCGGGCAAGCGCCGCAAAAACATTTTGGCGATGACCAAGGGCTACCGCCACGCGCGCAAGTCCAAGAAGCGCGCGGCCAAGGAGGCCATTTTCCATGCTGGCAAATACGCGTTCGCCCACAGGCGCGATAAAAAGAACGACTTTCGCAAACTTTGGAACGTGCGCCTCAATGCCGGTTTGCGATCGATAGATGAGAAGCTCTCTTACTCAAAGTTCATCGGCGCGCTGGGCAAGAAAAAGATCGTGCTCAACCGCAAAATGCTCGCTACGCTTGCAGAGCGGCACCCGGAGGCGTTTGCGCGGGTTGCGGCTCAAATCGGAACGAGGCTCGGTTAACTCTGTCCTGACGGACCAAATCCATCACGCGCTCGACCAGGCGACCCGGGTCGCTGTCAAAAATTATCTTGTCGTTCTCGCGGTGCCCTTTTTCCAGTATCGCTTTTATCTCCTCGTCCGTCTCCCAGTCCGCCTCGAATATTCCTATTGGCTTTCGATCCTCGAAGGCGATGGTGAACTCGTGTATGGTGCCGATGCGCCCGCAGCCGAAGAGCACCGCATCCGCCGAGCGCGTCATGATGAGGTCGCGGCCTGGAAATCCGAACCCCGTGTAGATGATCAAGTCCAGATACTCAACAGGTAAGTTGTATTGCTCGATATGCTCTTTTTCGGAATTGGCGGGCGAAAAGCCAACCGTAGTACCGCCCTTCTCCTTGGCACCCATGGCGGCCCATAGCGGAAAACCGGTGGTTGCGCCGTTAATGAGGACAGCGCCCCGAGTCGCTATCTCGCGGCCGAGCGCGATGCCTTTGTCATAGGCATCTATGCCGCAGTGTCCCGTCTCGGCAGCTCCTGATATCGCGAGCTTTATCTGCAAATGCTCGTGCTTCCCATTGCTCATGTAAGCTTTAGTTTAACATTAAAAAGTTTTCGAAGCATTTCCAGCAAAAATTCTCGACGATCGTCGAGAATTTTTGCTGGACCCCGGAAGCGTGTCCTGGCTAGGCCAGGTGGGTACCCTGTCTGCGGCATTTACTGCCACCGAACTTAGGCTCCCTAAAGATTAGTTAAGGACATTGCCCCAGAGTCCTACCTAAAGTATACCATTTTTAAAACTCTCAAGTTATTCGTCGACACCAAAACGTTTGTATTTAAAGGTTTCCTTCCCTCCGAACCAGTGTGCTATTTCGTGCTCGGCTTCCTGCGGCGTTTCGGATGCATGAAGTATGTTCATGACGGCGCGTCTTTCGCTGTTTGCAACCGCGGGCGAGTCGGCGGAAAAGTCGCCGCGTATGGTGCCCATGTCGGCGACGTAAGGGAGAGTGGGGCCGGCTATTTTGCGCACCATGTCCACGGCGTGCACTCCCTCGATTACCATGCGCACTAAGGGGGCCGACGTCATGTACTCCACGAGCCACCCGCGCACCATGGCGCCTATTTTCTTCGGATCATCGGTGCCTAAAATGACCTTGGCGTCCATGTCGTATTTTTCGTAAGTGGAGAGCGATTTGCTTCCAAGTCGCTCGACCCACGTCACATCCGACGGGTAATGCTTGTCTATCATTTCGCGGCTCGGCTGGAACATTTCAAGCGCGACTACCTTTAGGTCGCGCTGTTCGAAGCGCTTGATAACCTCGCCGATGAGACCCTTGCGAACGCCGTCGGGCTTGATGAGCACGAACGTCTTTTCTTCTTTTAGATTTTGCACCATGCGGAGCACTCTATACCATCGTTTATTTTCCCGCAATCTGCGTTAAAATTTCCAAACCGTCTTTCGCAAGTAATACGGTGTGTTCGAAGTGCGCCGCGCGCGAGCCGTCGCGCGTCCTGTAGGTAAATCCGTCCGCATCGGTCACCATTGCGCCCGATCCTTCTGCAAAAATAGGCTCCAGAGCGACGACCGAGCCCTCCGGCAAAATTTCCCCATCGCCGGCAGTGCCGAAGTTTGGTATGTTGGGATTTTCGTGCACCGCGGCACCGACGCCGTGGCCGCGCAAGTCTTTTACTATACCTAGGCCGCGCTTCCTTGC
>Ga0075902_115_pt1 | contig 5100 bp, 5 predicted proteins | sample RifGroA1_FD_68321 | JGI IMG/M metagenome (GOLD analysis project Ga0075902, IMG submission 68321) | Parcubacteria (Adlerbacteria) bacterium GW2011_GWA1_54_10
CTCCAACCGATACCCCGATTGCTTTTGCTAGTTTTTCTATACCTTTGAGCGACATATTTTCTATGCCACGCTCTATCTTGCTAACGTACGTTCGATGAACGTCCAAAAGTTTCGCAACGTCACCCTGCGACATTCTTTTTTTGAGACGTATCGCCTTCACACGTTTTCCAAATTTTGTAGATATATCCATGTTCACAACAGCTATTGTAAATATCGTAGCAGGTGCGATACTATTATTCTATGTAGCGCGATAACGCTCTACGTGAAACTATGTCTAAATACTTTTTATACGCCCGCAAAAGCACCGATGTAGACGACAAACAAATCCTCTCTATTGAGGCGCAACTCTCCGAGCTTCGCGCGCTCGCTAAACGCGAGGGGTTAGAGATTGCCACCGAGTTTACCGAAAAGCGGACGGCTAAAGTGCCAGGCCGTCCTATTTTCAACGATATGATGAATCGTATACAGAATGGCGAGGCGCAAGGTATTATTTGTTGGAAACTTGACCGCCTCGCGCGCAATCCGGTAGACGACGGCCTCGTCAGTTGGTTGCTCCAACAAAAAGTCATGGAGCGTATCGCAACGCCAGAGCGTAGTTATTATTCTGCGGACAATGTTTTGACGATGTCCGTCGAGTTTGGAATGGCAAATCAGTATGTGCGAGACCTTGCCGTGAACACCGCGCGCGGTTTGCGTCAGAAAGCAAGAAACGGACATTACCCAAGCGTTGCACCGCTTGGTTATCTCAATGACCCGCGCACTAAAACGATTGCGGTAGATCGCAAGAAGTCGAAAATCGTTCGCGCCGCCTTTGAGCTTTACGCTCAAAACGGCTCACGACTTGAAGATGTCTCGCGTTTTCTGTTTGAAAACGGCATCGCCACCAAAGCGACGAAGCGGTGGGAAAATAGCGGCCTCCGGCCGCTCAAAAAAGATCAAGCAAAACTCATTCTTACGAATTCGTTTTACTACGGCCACTTCCGCTACGCGGGAGAGATATACGAGGGCAAACACACGCCTATCATCGCCAAAGAGCTTTTTGACAGAGTGCAAAAAGTTTTGGCTCTTCGTGGCAGGGCGCAGAAACCGACCAAACAACCGCAAGCGTTGTGCGGACTATTGAAATGCGGCGAGTGCGGGTGTTCGATCACATGCGAGGAGAAGTTTAAATATCAGAAAAACGGAAACGTCCACCGATATGTGTACTATCGGTGTACGAAAAAGCGTGGCGCGTGTTCCGACGCATACATTCGCGAAGAAACGCTCGATGCGCAACTCTCCAAGTTGCTCTCGCGTTTCCACTTGCCGCGCCATTGGGCAGAAGAACTAGAACGTATGGCTACGAAAGATGCGGCTGACGCCTCTCAAACCACGGCGGCGTCCGTTCAAGCGATGCGAGCAAAGATTGCCGACTTGAACGGCAAAATTGCCCGCATCACCGACCTCTTTGTGGAGCAGGATATTGAGCGCGGCGACTATCTCGAAAGGAAGCGCGCGCTGATGTCCGACAAGAAGTCGGTGCAGGAGCGAATCCTGCTGCTTGAAGCGAACGCCGCCGTGTGGCTCGAACCCATGCGGAAATGGCTAAAGGACGCTTCGTTATTGGACGAAGCGGCACAATCCAAAGACCTCCCCTCCAAAAAACTCTCCCTCCAAAAAATCTTCGGCTCGAACCTCACCCTCCACGCGCGCGAAGCGCGCGGCGTGCCCGCAAATCATTGGTTTTCCGTCGCGGCCGCGACGGAAAACCAATCCAAAACCGACCTTGTCTCTTGTCTTGTACGCCCGGAGGGACTCGAACCCCCAACCAATCGCGTATAAGGCGACTGCTCTACCATTGAGCTACGGGCGTGTGCATTTACTCTACCCAAAAAATACTCCCCGTGCTACCCTGCCGCGAGAAGTTCTACAAAACGGGAGCCATCGATGAAGAACGATCTCGAAAGAATGTCTATCGGCAACGGCGCCGGGAGCATAAAATACCCCGACCAAGTCGCTCGGGCATGCAAAAGCCCAATGAGCCGCATCATGGTAGGCTCCATCACGCTCTTGCCGCGGGATGGGAACATCGGCGATGTCTACTACTTCCACCCGCAAAACTTCTGGTCGCTTAACTCGCTCGGGCTTCCGAACCCGGGCATGGAAGCATACAAAAAGCTTCTGCCGGAGATGGTGTGCGTGGCGCACGGCGCAGGCAAGGAACTTTGGACAAGCGTGGCTGGGTTCTCCCCCGCCGAGTACGCGCAGATGGCGGTGGACTGCTTCGGGTGCGGCGTGGACGGAGTAGAGCTTAACCTAAGTTGTCCGAACGTGTGGAAGGGTGATGAGCGCAAGGAAATTCCTTCTCTTAATCCCGAACTAATTCGGGAAATCGTGAATACCGTGCACTCGCTCACTTATGACAAATTCGGCGGCGTGCGTTTCGAGTCTATCGAAAATTCGATTACAATAAAGCTCTCTCCCGTGGAAGACGACTCCCGACAAGAAGAGATCGCAGAAGCTATCCTGGACACGGTTGAAGAAGTGACGCTCAGCAACACCGTTCCGGATGTGCAAGGACTCCGCGTTGACGGAAAGCCGGCGCTTGCCTTCCGTAGCGATGACGCTGATCACCATATCAAACATCGCGGTGGCCTGGCAGGAGCAGCCGTGCTGAAACCGAACCTCGTTTTTGTTTCGCGGATGAAGCAGCTACTCGGAGAAGATATTTCTGTCATCGCCTGCGGCGGGATCTTCACTGGCGCGGACGCCGTTCGATATATCGAGGCGGGTGCGTGCGGTATACAATGCACCACGAGCTATCTCGAGTTCAAGGAGCAGATCTTCGTCGACATCCTCATGCAACTTTCTGATCTTGTTTCGGTATAACAGCGGCCCCGGCGCAATTGCGCCGGGGATTTTTTCGCCCTCCGTAGCCTTGTGCGAAATTAGGTTGTTTGTTAAAGTGCCGCGCAGACCGCAGTTCAACAAATAGGGGAACACGATGAAAATAATTCGAGATGAGGCGAACGGAGAAGCCGTTCGTATAAACATGCGCAAGCCGTATGACATGCATCAGCACTTGCGTCGAGACGCGATGTTAAAGCTCGTGGCACCAATGGTCGCCAGGCGATTCGCCGGCGCCGTTATCATGCCCAACACGGTGCCGCCTATAACCACGGCGGAAATGGCGTGGAGGTATCAGGAAGAAATTGCAGAGGCGTGGGATCTTAACATCGGCAGCTTCGAGCCGCTCATGACGCTCTATCTTACCGATATGCTTGAGCCGCGTGAAGTCGCCTTGCGGTTTGCAAAAAGGACCGCGGTCGGCGTCAAGTACTACCCGCGCGGCCTTACTACCGGGAGCGACAGTGGCGTAAAAGATCCAGCCTCGCTGTGGACCAAAGGCACAAAGCCATACGAGGTGTTGAGGGCGCTTGCGGAGCAAAACAAGGTTCTTCTGCTGCACGCGGCAGACGGACTCGATACGTACGGCGATGAACTCGACCCGTACGAGCAGGAAAAGCACTTCATCGAGAACACTCTTCCGTATATCATCGATGCGCACCCGACACTCAAGATCTCGGTCGAGCATCTCTCGACCAAAGAGGGTGCGGAATTCGTCGGTAAGTACGGCGGCAAGAGGCTCGGCTGCTCGCTGACCGCTCACCACCTTATGATCGACCGCCGCGACGTTTTCCGCGGGGGGTTCCATCCGCACATGCACTGGTGGCCGATAATCCAGCCGCAAGAGCATAAAGAAGCCTTGCGGGACCTTGCCAGAGAAGGACCACCGTTTGTTTGGCTCGGTAGCGACTCGGCGCCGCATCCTATCGGCAAAAAGGAGACGAGATGCTGTATTGGCGGAGTGCTTACCGCCCATGCCGGCATCGAGTTCTACACCGATGTCTTTGAGGAGATCGGGATTCTTGATAAGCTCGAGCAGTTCTCGTCCGTGAACGGCCCGTCCTTTTTCGGAATCGAGCCGAGCAAAGAGCAGATCACGCTCGTACGCGAGGAATGGAAAATAGAGAAACCGTTCTTCGTGGCCAAACTGGGGACGCCGCTCTCCAAAACAGAGGAAGTAATTCCCTTCCGTCTTGGCGAGACCGTGCGTTGGAAGCTCCTTTGAAAACAAGTCCGCCGCGGCGCACATTCGCGCCGCGGCGGTTTTTTCTTAAAAATTTACGGTAGCGGGCTCGACTACTATTTCCTCCTTCTTTTTCGGTTGCATGCCGTGCGCAATAAGTATCTGTTCGAACTCTTCGCGCTCGAGCGTCTCCTTTTCTACCAGGCGAGCCGCTGTGGCATCGAGCAATTTGCGGTATTGTTTTATCAGCCCCTCCGCCTTCTTGTACGCCTCGCCGATTATGCGCTTTACCTCCGCATCTATTTCCGCGGAAACTTTTTCGGAATACTCCCTGCCATCCACCCCAGCGCCGAAGAGAGCGCGTCCGGCTTCGCCCTCGAGCGCCACCGTGCCCATCTTGTCGCTCATGCCGTAGCGCGTAACCATATCGCGCGCAAGAGCGGTCAGCACCTGCAGGTCGTTGCTGGCACCCGTTGTAATATCCCCAAAAACCATCTTTTCGGCGATGTATCCGCCGAGGGAAACAGCGATATCGTCAAGAAATTCCTTGCGCGACTGCATTTTTTTATCCTCGAACGGGAGCTTTAGCGTATAGCCGGCCGCGCGGCCGCGCGAGATTATGGAAATTTTGTGCACCGGGTCGGCGTACGGAAGGGCCGAGGCGACGAGCGCGTGCCCAGCCTCGTGATAGGCGGTTATCTCCTTTTCCTTTTTATTTAGCACGTGCGAGCGGCGCTCGGGCCCGAGCATCACCTTCTCTATAGAGCGTACGAGGTCGAACTGCGCCACGCTTTTGCGATTCTCCCTCGCGGCAAGTATGGCGGCCTCGTTCATCAGGTTCGCAAGGTCGGCACCGCTAAACCCGGGCGTACGCTCGGCTATTGTCTGCAGGTTTACGTCCTCGGCCAAAGGCTTGCGGCGCGCATGTATATGCAGGATATCGAAGCGGTCTTGCCTGTCGGGCAGGTCTATGACGACGCGCCTGTCGAAGCGCCCCGGGCGCACGAGTGCCGGGTCGAGCACGTCGGGGC